>VTLG01001334.1_pt1 | contig 13589 bp, 18 predicted proteins | sample 4694571 | NCBI WGS metagenome assembly VTLG01 (sample SAMN12604809, study PRJNA352737) | marine metagenome | biome: ENVO:00000447; feature: ENVO:00000209|ENVO:00000569|ENVO:01000036; material: ENVO:00002151; isolation source: viral sequences binned using virsorter ...
CTACTATAAAAGCAACTAAAGATAAATATCCAAAAGGGTAAAAGATGTCAATTAATGTATGCAATGACAGATCCATGGCATCCATTACCAGTCTCCCTTCAGGGGTCTCTGGTAGTAGCTTAGTATTATTAGAAACACAAACTGCTAGCTCTAGTGATACTTTAAGTTTTACTAGTAATATAGATTCTACTTATAAAGAATATATATTTAAATGCATAGATATACATCCCGCTACTGATGATGTTAGATTTACATTTCAAGCTGATACTGGTACAAATACAAATTATAATCAAACTATAACTTCAACTAATTTTGCAGCAAACCATGGTGAAGATGGAAATAATGGTGCACTAGCATATGATTCGGGAGAAGATCAAGCACAAGGTACAGCTTTTCATAGGTTAGTTGGATCAGTGGGAAATGACAATGATCAATGTTGTGTTGGCATACTTCATATATTTAATCCATCATCTACTACATTTGTAAAACATTTTATTGCAACATTTCAAGAAACAAGAAATAATAATTCTTCTAAAGAACATTTTACTGGAGGTTATTTTAATACTACAACAGCCATTACTAGGTTTCAATTTAAAATGTCATCTGGTAATATAGACTCAGGAACAATAAAACTATATGGAGTTGTGTAATGTCAATTGTAACTTATAACAACAGAAGCATTGCAAATATCTCAGCCGTACCTGGGGCAGCTAAATCATTAATACATATTAAAACTTTGACTGCTAGTAGTAGTTCTACAATTAGTTTTGTAAATGGTTCTAGTGATGTTGTGTTAGATAGCACATATCCTATTTATTTATTTAAATTAATAAATATACATCCAGCTAATGATAGCACTCCTTTTGAATTTAATGGTAGCATAGATGGTGGATCTAATTATAATGTAACTAAAACTTCTGCTGGTTTTGGAACTTACATGAATGAAGATGGTCAACATGCTAGTTTAGGATATGCAGCTCATTTAACTGAATCACAGGGAACTGCTGACAACAGATTAATGCATAATATAGGTGCTGAAAATGATGAAGCTGGATCAGGAGAGTTATTTTTATTTAACCCTTCATCAACTACGTTTATAAAACATTTTATTTACAGAGGTATAGATACTCACAAACAACCTGCAATTCAAGATAATTTTATAGCTGGATATTTTAATACTACATCTGCAATAAATGCAATAATTTTTAGATTTGAAACTGGTAATATAGGTTCTGGAACACTTAAATTATACGGACTAAAGGATTCATAATGAGCATAGTTACACTTAATGACAGAGCAGTGAGATCGGTTACAGCCTTTGGGTCTTTGAATACTGGATCTATGGTGTTTATTAATAAGATAACAGCTTCTAGTTCTGCAACCATAGATTTTACTAGTGGTATAGATTCTACCTATAAAGAATATTTATTTACTTTTAAAAACATGCATCCAGCAACAAATGATGATATATTTGAATTTCAAGGAGATACAGGAACAAACACAAATTATAATCAAACTATAACAAATGCAGTTTTTAGGGCATATAATAAAGAAGATGGAAGTGCGACTGATTTAGGCTATAGAACTGCTGAAGATTTAGCCCAGTCAACAAGTTTTTCAAGATTAGCTAGTGGGACAGGTTCAGATAATGATCAATCTTGTTCTGGATTCTTACATTTATTTAATCCATCATCTACAACATTTGTTAAACATTTTATGTCTAATTTTAATAACTCACATGAAAATAATGTTACACAAAATTTTTATTCCTCAGGATATTTTAACATAACATCAGCTATAACAAGAATTAGATTTAAATTTAATGGTGGTAACATAGACGCTGGAGATATTTGTTTATACGGAATTTTATAATAAGGAGAAAAAACAATGCCAAGATATCATAACATAAACGGAAACAAAGTTCAGTTTACGGCAGCTGAAGAAGCAGCTAGAGATGCTGAAGAAAAAGCATGGGCAGATGGTGCTCTAGGAAGAGCACAAGCTAACCTTAGATCTAGAAGAAACCAACTGTTAGCTGAAACTGATTTTTATGCTTTGTCTGATGTTACAATGTCTGATGACATGAAAACATACAGGCAAGAACTTAGGGATTTACCTGCTGGTAAAGACACTGTCGAAAAATGTGATAATGCTACGTTTCCTACTAAGCCGTAATAATGGCTCGTAAGTTTAAAGCATACGTTGAAAGACCAAAACCTAAGAAAAGACCAAGAGTACATAAAAAAAATAAAAATAAATCTGAAAAAAGAATGTTTAAAAAATATAATAGACAGGGGAGATAATGGCAACACCAGATGAAGTAAAACTACAGAAAGGGTCGATAGCACCTACTCAGAAAGAACAAACAGGTAGTGCCAAAGCTGTTAGCCTTATCGAAAGTTTAGCAGCTGGTAAACCTAGTTTACCTACAGGCACAACTATATCACCACAATTACAAAATGTAAAATCACCAGAATTATTAACTGGAACTGCACTATCAGGACAAACAGCAGCAACAGGTTTATCTGCAGCAGTACCTACAACAGCAGCAGCACCTACTATAGCAGGTCCTACACCAGGTTTAGCAGGTACACAAGTTACAGCTCCTACCCCTACAGCAGCAGCACAAACTACAGCTGCAACAGTTGCTGGTGCTACACCTACAATGACAGCTGCACAAATGACAGGTCTTACAGCACCTGCACAAGCTGCAACAGGGACAGTAACTGCTGATGCAACTGTAAAAGGACAATTAGGTAAATTACAAACTGAAGTAGAACAAGCACTAGCATCAGGTAATCCATTACCTGTATGGGCTAGAGGAGCAGCAAAAGCAGCAGAAGCTGCTATGGCTAATAGAGGACTAAGTGCTAGTTCAATGGCTGCTGAAGCATTAGCTGAAGGTATCATGCAATCTGCTACACCTATAGCGGCAGCAGATGCTGCTACATATAAGCAGATGATATTTCAAAACTTGTCTAATAACCAACAAGCTAATATCACAAATGCACAGGCTTATCTTAAAATGGATATGGCTAACTTGTCTAATAGACAACAAACCAATCTACAAAATATAAATACAAGACAATCATTTTTATTATCAGATCAAGCAGCTGCTAACGTTGCAGCACAATTTAATGCTACAAGTCAAAATCAAGTTAATCAATTTTATGATAAGCTAAGTACAACTATTTCAGATCAAAATGCTGCTAGAACTGATGGTATGAATAAATTTGCAGAAGCAGAAAGAGCTAAAGCATCTGCATTAAATGCACAAAATACTATTGCAGTAAATGAAGCAAATGCAAAAAGAGAAGCTGCATTAAATCAATACAATGCAACTTTAGAAAATCAAAGACAACAATTTAATATTAATAATCAAAGAGAAATAGACCAATCAAATGTAGTTTGGAGAAGAGCTATTAATACAGCTAATACATCTGCAGTAAATGCAGCTAACCAAGCTAATGCACAAAATACATTAAATCTTTCTAACTGGGCACTATCATCATTATGGCAACAGTGGAGAGATGAAGCATCTTGGGTAAATACATCTTCAGAAAATGCTGATAATAGGAATCATAACTTAGCTATGGCAGCTATGGAAAGATCTACAGCATTTGAATTACAAGATCAAAAATCTAAAGATGCATTATATCAATTAATTGGTAAATTTGGATTTAATTTATAGGAGTGTAAATGTTAAAAGACTTATTTAAAAATGGAATTAAAGCAGCTACAACATGGGTAGGTGGCACAATAGGTGGAACTAAAGGTGCTGCTATAGGAAGTAAAGTTGGAGAATCATTAGGTAGTGCTTTATTTGATAGAAAATCTAAAGGTGGTGGTGGTGATTTAGATATAATAGATACTAGTGTAACTATGCCTAGATTTGGAGGTAGAATGTCAGCGTTTAAACCAAGTTTTGCACGGAGTAATAGGGGATACGCTGAAGGTGTAAACTTTGCTACACTTAATTCAGCATGGGATGCAAGATTAGAAAAATATTATACAGACTACTATACAATTAAAAAAACTGTTACAAAAACTAAAGTATAAGGAGTTAATATGGAAGACGAATTTGGAGAAGGTATAGGTAATCCTTTTGATACACCTATTCCTGGTCAATCACTAACGGACACCCCAGGTAATTATCCTTGGGAACATCCACCACAATATCCAACTATGGAAGAAGCTACAGAGTATTTGTGGGAAAAGATGACAGAACCAGAAAGAGCAGAACAAATAATTGCTATGCTAGATGCTGGTGTGCCAGTTGAGACAATAGCTAGAACTGCTTTATTTGGTGGATTTTTAAATGGTAGATTTACTCCAGACGTAGCTTTTACAATAGCAGAACCTGTTATGAAAATGATTGCAACTATTGGCGTAGTTGCTGAAGTTCCAAATATTAGAATGTCACAAGATGATGTTACCAATAAAAGTGAAATTAAATCTGCAGTGCAATTAAATATACAAGCTAAAAAAACAGCAAAAGAATTACAAGAAGAAATAAAAGAAAGTAAAGGTTTAATGTCTAAACCTAAACCAGAGGAGTCTAAATAATGGCTATAGATTTTGGTAGAGCAGCTAGGGGTATAGCAACAGGTTACATATCTGAAGTAGTTAAAGATAGAGAAAGAGCTGATAAAGAAAAATATGAAAATCTTCAATACGCAAAGAGACAATATTTTGAAGTTGATAAACCTGCATTTATAAAACAAGAGGAAGTAAGAGAAAATAATTATAATTTTATATCTGGCACGTTATCACCTGTGTATGCTAACTATGGAGATGCACTTGGTGTAACATTAAATGATGAATCAACAAAATTATTTTTAAAACAAATAAAAGATAAAAGTAACGAAGAGCAATATAGAATACAAAGTTCATATATTGATAGAAAAAAAGGTAGAGTTAAATCGTTTGATGAAAGAACTTCAGAGGTAAGGGAGTCACTTGTAAATCTACCAGGTGGTCCTGGATCTATGAATATGATGAATTATTTTTTTCCTAATGAAGGAGAAGATCCAGCTGAAGTTGGTATAGGTCAAGGACAAGCTACAGGAACTATGGACACTCAAACTGCAGCTGCAGGTGATATTCCTATGATGCCAATGAAATCTATAATGGACATTGAAGGAACTACAGATGTAGGTTTGTATTCTAACAGAGATGATAAAGTATCACTTGAAAATAATGCACGTTTATTATTTTTTGGAACTGAAACTAGACCAACATCTGGTAGATTAAGAGATAGTTATTCTGCAGATTATGATCCAGAAAAACATGGACCAAGTAAAGAAATGTATGGATTTAGAAAATATTTTGAAAATGAATATTTACCTAGAAAAGGTATAACTTACGATCTACCACCAATTTATGGTCAAAAAAAAGCACAAGCAAATGATGGTCAAAAATTTGATAGCCCTAATCAGCAAACAGATATAAGTGATCAAGCTCAACAAATACAGGCAATAGATACTTCTACTACTTTTAATTATCAAGGTAAAAATTATTTTATACCAGAAAGATTTAAAGGTCAAAGTTTAACTGAGGATATTAAAAAATCAATAGCAAGTCAACAAGAAAATATGGGACCAACTGAAAATGACCCTAGAGTAATGATGGCTCAAGATGTTATAAATAAAGCAAGAGCACAGGGTGATGATGATGCTGTTGAGGCAATAAAAGATCAACTAAGAAAAGATTTAGGTATATCAAATTTAAGTGAACTAATAAAATAGTTTAATGGATAATCCGTATAATAAATTTTTAAAACAAGAAAGTGTTGTTCAAGAGGAGCAATCTAATAATCCTTATAATCAATTTCTTAATGCTGAAGATCGTGGAGAAAGTAGTTTTTCTTTATCTACTGAAGATCCACCTGTCGATTATACAAAACCTTATGAAATGCCAGATGATTTAAATCCTTATGAACAGTTTATTAATAAGGGTGAATTTGGAACGGGAACACAGGAGGATGTTGATTTAAGCAAAAGAATATCTAATGCTTTTAAATTAGGTTTTGCTGATACTGTTAGAGGTGTAAGACAAATGTCTACATCAGATAAAGAAACATTAGATAAATTAAGAGCAGAACAAAAACAATTATATTCTGATTTTGATAAACCTGGTGGAGGTTTAGTTGCAGCAGCATATTTTGGTGGTGCAATTTTAGATCCTGCAGGTTGGTTAATACCTGTAACAAAAGCTAGAACACTATATAAAATGGCTAAGTATGGTTTTGTTACATCTGGTATAGCAGGTGCTTTAGGGTATGTAGATGAAGAAAGTATTTTAGATACAAGGGCTAAACAAGCTGCTGCATCAGCAGTAGGAGGTTCAATACTATCTCCTGCTATAGGTGCTGGTATTAGAAAAATTAAAGGTGAAAAAATAGAATTAGGTTTACCAGGATTTAAAAGCGATAAAGATGTTGATGTAACTTTAAAAGCTGCAGCAGAAAATAATTTAAGTAAAACTCAATTATTTAATGAAGCTGGTTTAAACAAAAGAGATGTAGAAATTAGAAATAGAATTGATGTTAAAGAACCAGAAACTATAAAAGATTTACCCACAGATAAAGATAAAATGATGGGTGGTGTTAGAAAATTTTTTAAACAATTTACTGACATGTGGGAAAGTAAAGTTGGTAAACCTTTATACGAAAAAATTTCTGGTGATAAAAAAATAATACCTGGAATGTCGGGTGCAGAATTAGGAACTGGTGCTTTTACTGGAACTTATGCTTATCAAACAGCAGAAGATGATGCAACTACAATGAGCAAAATGGGTAGAATGGGTATAGGTTTTTTAGCTGGTGCTGGTGGTATAAAAGGAACTAAAAAATTAAGTAAAACTGTAAAAGTAAAAAAGAAGTTTGGTAGAGATCAAGAAGATGAGGTTGTAGAAGTAACAGAATCTTTATATGATCTATTAGGTAGATATTTTATAGATAATTATAAAATGCCTTCTAATTATAAATTATTATTAGCTGAAGCTCAAGGTCATGCAAATCATGTTGCATCTAGATTTGCAAATTTATCTATAAAAATGAGAGATAATTTAACAGAAAATGAAAGTAAAGTTTTATTTAATATGTTAGAAGGAGATAATATATTTAAAGTAGATAATAAAGTTTTAAATGATTTATCAAAAGAAGCTAGAGATTTGATAACAGAAATAGCACAAGAGTATGTTGACATGGGTATACTATCACCTGCAACTTTTTTAAGAAATAAAGATACATATTTAAAAAGAACATACTCTAAATATAAAGATGATCCTAGAGAATTTGGAGAGGAATTAAGATTAAGAGGTGCTTATCAAAAAGTTACAAAACAAGAATACGAAGATTATTATAAAGATCAAATAGCATTTACAACAACGTCTTTAACTGAAAAACCAATATTTGAATTAGAGGATGTACCAGGTGCTAAAGGTAAACTAAAATATTTATTTGAAGAAGTTGCTGGTAAAAAAGAAAGATTAGAAGGTCATAGAGGTTGGGAACTTTTAGATACTAGTAAAAAAAAATATGATAAATTAGATCCAGGAGATGAAGTCGAAATTAGATGGGAGTTTACAAAACCACAAAGAGTAGGTCTTGGAGAAATAGAAGATGTAGCTTATGCAATAGCTGAAACTGGTAGAGCTTTTTCTAGCACATTACCTCAATTAAGATTTTATGATAATTTATCTAAACAAGGTTATACTTATACTAAAGCAGAATATGCAAATTTACCTCAAGAATTAAAAGATAAAGTTATTAAAATGCCTGAAACTAAAATTTCAGGAACTGATAGATTAAGATATGGTAGTTTAGCTGGTAAATATGTTCCAGAAGAAGTATACAAAGATTTAATATCTGCAACTAAATTTTATAATACAACTGGAAAAGGTTATGGTAAATATTATAGAGAAGCTAATTCACTTTGGAAAGTGTCTAAAACTGCATGGAATCCTACAGTTCATACTAATAATATTGTAAGTAATTTTGTATTACATGATTTAATTGATGCAGATTTTAAATATTTACCTAGAGCTTATAAAGCTCTAATGGGATATAAACCAGATGAGAGTATTGTTAAAAATTTAGTAACAGGTAAAGAAGGTCAATTCGATAGTAGAATTTCTGATTTAGTTAAATTAGCCGAAAGAAGTGGTGTATTTGAAGCAGATTTTGTAACACAAGAGCTTCGTAAAATTCAAGAATTAGGCGTATCAATGCCATATAAATTTGATGGAGATGCTTGGGCTAGTGGATCTAAAGCAGCATTAAATACTTATAAAGATATTTTAAAAAATAATCCACTAACTAAACTTACTGATTGGTATAGATTTGAAGATCATGTATTTAGACTTTCTGTATTTCAAGATAGACTTGCAAAAGGTTATACTGCTGCAGAAGCTGGTCTAGATGCTAGAAGATCATTTGTAGACTATAATATTAATGCACCTGCTATTAACTGGATGAGATTAACTATGACTCCATTCTTAGCTTATACTTATAGAATAGTTCCTATACTTGCAGAAACAGCTGTAGTTAGACCTTGGAAATATTTTAAATATGCAGCATTAGGGTATGGCTTAAATGCATTGGGAGATTTTATAGGTGGTGGAGATGAAAAAGCAGAACGAGCATTAATGCAAGAAAAAGAAAAAGGAAGATTTATTTTTGATTTTATGCCATTTAGACAGATAAAATTACCAGTTCCAAAAACTGAAGATAAAAAATTTGAAGGACCAACATATGTAAATTTAACAAGATTTGTACCTGGTGGTGATATATTTGATGTTGGTGGAAATCTTGTTCCATTCCTACCTGCACCAGTTCAACCTAACTTTGGATTGATAGGTGAAGTACTAAGTTCTATGTTAGGTTTTGATATGTATGGTCAGAGAAAAACTAGAGGTCTAGGTATAAATGATTATGAAGATTTAAAAATTAAAACAAAAGATTTAATTCAAGATTTAACACCTAACATACCTTTTTTTCCTGGTTCATATTCTACTCAAAGAATACAGTCAGCAAGAACTGGCGAAGATCCAGCATATAGAGCAAAAGAAACTGAATTAGCAGCATTGTTTAGAGCTTTAGGATTTAAAGTAGAAATTAAATCAATAGAAAAATTAGAGGATTTAAAAGATTTAGAACTTAAAAGAAAATTAAATGCTGCAAGAGAGCAGATAAGAGATTTAAATAATAAACTTATTAAAGGTTTAATTACAGAAGAAAAATATGAAAAAGAATTAACAAAAAGAGAAGATTTAATAGATAATCTTGCTGATAAATATGAAGATATTTTTTCTGTATACAAAGTAAAAGATTACAGGCAGCCGCTTAGAATAGACGAAATACCATCAGAGGCAGGAAAAAAAATTAAACAACAAGTTGAAAAACTTTTTGGTAAAAACTAATGGCTAAACAACCTAAAACAACCAGTGAACATCTTATATCCATTTATGGATATATAACAGGTCTAAAAAGGGAGATTAGCATAATAAAAAATAATCACTTAAAACACATGCATGACGATATTGATAGGCTACATGGTAAGATAGATAAGATATTATATGTATTAATAGGTGGATTAGGTGCAACAATATTAACAATACTGGGACTATTTTTATAATGGACAAACGTGAAATAACTGATACAATAGTAATACACTGTACACAAACTCCACCAAATATGGATGTTGATGTAGCAAAAGTAACTGAGTGGCATAAAGATCGTGGCTTTGATACGATTGGATACCACTATTTAATTAAAAGAGATGGCACATTACAGGCTGGAAGAGATGAAGATCTTGTAGGTGCACATGCAGTAGCAGTCAATGGTACATCAATAGGTGTAGCATTAGCTGGTGGTGGCACAGCAGATATGGGTTGGGAAAATAATTTTGCACCTATACAATTTGAAACACTAAAAAGTATAATAATTAGATTAAAAGACAAGTACGAAATACAAAAAATTATAGGGCATTCAGAAGTAGAAAGTACAAAACAATGTCCATCATTTGATGTACAAGGATGGTTAGATAAAAATGGCTTGGTTTAGTTTAGCAAAGATTGCAATAAACGCTGGAACGCATATATATAAAAAACGTAAAGAAACTCAAATGCTAATGGCAGATGCACAGAATATGCATGCTGCTAAAATGGCAAAAGGTGAAACAGAGTATCAAGGTAAATTATTAGAAGCAAGACAGTCAGATTGGAAGGATGAGTTTGTTCTTATCGTGCTCACGTTGCCCATCCTGGTGATTGCTTGGGGAGTCTTCTCGGAGGATCCTGATGCATCTGCAAAAATAAAAGAGTTCTTTGATCAGTTCCAACAGCTGCCGACCTGGTTTACAAATCTTTGGATCCTTGTCGTGGCTAGCATTTTTGGTATAAAGGGCACACAAATATTCCGTAACGGGAAAAAGTAATGTCTAAACCTGAATATCAGGATATCATAAGCGAATACAAAGAACAGGTTAGAATCCTGAAGCAAGAGGTCGCTGAATTACAGGATGCTGGTAAGTCTAAAGATAGTGCAAACAAACGTACACTACAAAAACTTGAGCATGTAACAAAAGATTTAGAAGACGCAATTAAAAAAATAAAACAATTGGAGGAAGATCATGATAGAAAAAATGATACAAAAGATTAAAGATCTTTGGCAAAGATTCGTAAACTGGCTCTTTACTTTTAACAAGTGAAGATAGCTTTAGCATTTATATTATGTTCGTATGTTGCAGATACTTGCTTGCCTCCTCATGTTTATCCAGAGCAATTTGATACAAACTATGAATGCATGATAACTGGATACAATGAATCACTTAATAAAATAAAAGAGATAGGACCAACAGAAGTAAATAAATATGATATGTATATTAAATTTGGTTGCTATAAAATAATTGATGAAGAAGATACTTAATTATGAAACACCCCTTAATACTTATATTACTGTTGATACTAACATCATCTGCATTTGCAGGTTCAACACAGACTAATACGTCTGGATCTAATACTGCTATTGAAGGTGGGTATACTTCAACTGCTACAACAACGTATCAATCTGGATCATCTAGTAATAGTACCACTACTAATACTACTAACTCTAATATAAGATCAGCACCACCTAGTGCAGGTGCACCATCATACAATAGTATGACACAAGATGTTTGTGCAGTTGGTATGTCAGCAGGTCTTCAAACATTTGGTATAGGTGTTTCTGGGGGTAAACATGCAATAGATAAAAATTGTGAAAGATTAAAACTAGCTAGAATACTAAATGATTTTAATATGAAAGTAGCAGCTGTTGCAATACTGTGCCAAGATGAAAGAGTATTTGAAGCTATGATACAAGCAGGTACACCATGCCCTATAGATGGTAAGATAGGTAAAGAAGCAGAGGCACTATGGGCTAAATACGATCATGAAAGACCAGATTACGATACTTATGTAAAACGTATGAAGGATAGAAAAAAAATTGATGATGAAGAAGCTAGACTTATGGAAGAAGAATTTGAAAGAATAGAAGCTGAAAAAGAAAGAGCAGAGTATCTTGAAAAACTAAAGGATTGGAAAGGTCCTAGATAATGGCACTTAAAATTTCAGACGAGGCAAAGGTGCAAATGCCTATGAAGACCGTGGTCTCTTTGATCACATTAGTTGCAATAGGAACTTGGGCATACTTTGGTGTTATAGAAACTCTTAATAAACATACAACAACTTTAGAGTTAATGCAAAAAGATTTAGATCAAAACTCAGAGTTTAGAATTAAATACCCAAGAGGAGAACTTGGTCAATCATCTGGGGAAGCAGAGCTTTTTATGTTAGTAGAACATATGGCAGGTTTGATTGAGTCTATGGATGAAGAGTTAAAAGGTATGAGAAATAACAAAATTAATATAGATTTTTTAAAAGAACAAGTTGGTAAACTACAGATAGATGTAGAAAAATTAATTAGAAATGGAAGTAATCACTAATGGTAGAACTAGTTTTTGCACTATTATTAATACAAGATCATAAAATTGTAGAGCATCGTATAAAAAGTTCTTTATCTGATTGCTTAAAATCAAAACGTTATGCTATGAAAGACAGAAGTCCTGGTGATAGAGTTGTATTTAAATGTATTCAGTCTAAAGCTAACATTGAAATATATATGGGAGAGAAGAAAATAACTTCTTTAATATTAGAGTGAGATGGTTAATTACGTTTTTATTTCTGTTTACTATAGTACAAGCTGAAGAAATAACCACAGGTAATTTAATTACAAATGGTAATTTTGAAACAGGTAATTCTAATGGATGGACTACATCTGGTAACGTACAAGTTTTAAATGATTGTTGTGAACTAAATAATGTTCCTAGTAATTATGATTTAGAGTTTGGAGATAGTGGATCTATATCACAAGATTTTAAATTATATTCTAATGATATCACACAAGATATGTTAGATAATGGTATTACACTAAATTCAACAATTGAAGTACAGAATGGCGAGTGCAATGTCACTGGGTGTTGGGGTGGGCAAGGTGCAGCTGATACATTTACCAATGAGTTAAGTATTAAAGATTCTGATGGTAATATTCTTGCATCTAATACTAATATAAGAACTGATGTTACAGGTATTGATGGTGCTAACTTTAGTGATACATTAATATATAATGGAACTGGTTCTAGTAATGGTAATATAACTATATCTGGATCAGATGCTAATGCACCTGCGTATTTAGGTGGACCTAATTTAGATAATATATCTGTTACTATGACTTATGATGACTCAGTCTTAGCTACAGAAATAGTAGAAGAAATAGAAAATATATTTGAAGAAGTTGAAGAAGTATTTGAAGAGCTTGAATTTGTACAGATAGAAGAATTATTTGAAGAGTTTGTTACTTTATTAGAAGAGCCACCTTTAGAAGAAGAATTATCTTTTGAACCAGTATTAATGGTTGTAGAAGAAATGCCGATGGAAGAAGAAGTAGCTATGGAAGTAGAAGAAGAAATAACTATGGAAATAGAAGAAGCAGCAGAAGAAGAAGAGATGATTGAAGAAGAGATAATAGAAGAAGAACCACAACAAATAGCACAAAAACCAAATGAAGAAGAAGAAATTAAAGAAGAGGAGCCTACTAGCGAGACTGCTAACAAGTCCCCTGTTTCGACAAAAAAAATTACCAAACAAAAAAAGGTACAGTCGAAAACAAAAACAGCAAATGTTGAGTCACAGTCAAAGTTTGTAGGTCTAGAAAAAGCAATGGATAAAGTAGACAAAGATATAAAAGATATATCAAAAAATTTACAGATAAAAAATATAATTAAGTTAGATGCTATGGCTAGTGAGCAAGCATCACTTGATTTATACAACGTACCCTTCTATAAAAGCGAAGATATTTATTTAGATCAAATGCAAATACAAGATTTAAGACAACTATATGCTGATAATAATTTAGATCCTTATCTAGTTGATGATCCTATGTTTGTAATACAAGAAAAATTAAATAAAATAAATATTAAAAAACAACAAATACTAATAGAACTGGAGCAATTAAAAAATGGATAAAATAAAAAGTCAATTAGCAGGTGTGG
>VTLG01007286.1_pt1 | contig 13588 bp, 9 predicted proteins | sample 4694571 | NCBI WGS metagenome assembly VTLG01 (sample SAMN12604809, study PRJNA352737) | marine metagenome | biome: ENVO:00000447; feature: ENVO:00000209|ENVO:00000569|ENVO:01000036; material: ENVO:00002151; isolation source: viral sequences binned using virsorter ...
CAGTATTTACAGCACCAGAAGCTATCTTGTCAGCAGTAATAACATTAGTAGCTATTTTAGCTGCGGTTATACTACCGTCTACTATTTCTCCAGTGTTTACAGCATTATTAGCTATTTTATCAGCAGTGATAGTTTGACTAGCTATTTTGGCAGCCGTAACTGCACCGTCTGCTAATTTAGCTGTAGTTACACCACCGTCTGCTAACGCACCAGTAATGTAAAATATACCACCCATAGCACCGTGCGAAGTACATTGGTAGTATAACACGTCTGGAGCATCGTGTGGTACTTCAAATACTATTGTAGACCCACCAGCTCCTCCGTTATTTGTGACTCCTGTATTATACTCTGTACCAGCCGAGCCATTGACTGTTGTTTGTATACGAAACGGATGTGCTCCAGAAGAGTTACCATTTACGAATCTGTATGTTTTACCACGTGTTAGATACAAGGTAGGGTCATTGACCGCCCCGGTCAAGCCCTCTCCTGTAAATGTATAGTGGTTGCTGCCATCTGCTCCTAGTGTATAGGTACGATCAAGAGCATCGGCGTGTAGTTTACCAGCTGTAATCTGAGCATCTGCCAGATCAGCTGTATGCACCTGACCGTCTTTGATACCGCCGGTGCTTACTTGTGTTAATGCCATTATGGTTTAGGATATTTGTCTTTGGTTTCCTTTATCTTGGCTTTCCAAGCGTCGATGCCAGAATGGTAGATTAAGTCTAGCTGATCGACCACGCTAGGATATTCGGCTGCTCTATTTCTTGAATACTCAAGAGCTGCATATTCAGCATCTATTGTGGCTCGTGCAGCATCTATTTTGCTTTGTTCAAGAGTTACAGACTTACCATCTTTATCAAAAGCTCCTGTTTCATCAAAAATAGTTACAGCATCAGGATATGCTTTTCTTATTGCTTCGTGATCTAAAGACATTATGCTGCTACCTCCATGAGGATAATGTTAGACTTTGGAGTTTGGCTCGCTGAGTCTGTTCTATTGATGTATAAGGTACTACTATATCCAATAGCTCCTTGCAATTTATAAGTAGTTGAACTTGTTGTATTTGGAGTATCTATAAGTTTATATCCATGTCTAAATCTAAAAAATGTACCTAATTCAACACCACCTTCCCCAGAACTCATAAAATAATCACTATGACCATAACCACTTCCAGTTGATTGAGGACTATTACCCAAAGAATAAGGAGGTAGTATAACTGTCGAACCTCTTAATACTTGAATACTTGCATTAGCCTCATACATTCCACTACCACTTCTATAAAAATTTACATTGACATTGTATTCAACTAATATTTTGTTACTTGCACTTGTTGGAGTAATGCTTGCACTTAAACCTAAATCTGCATGAGTAGTGCTAGTAAAACTAGCCTGTGAGGTTAATTCAGCAGTTACAACTTGAAGAATTTTACCACCAGAAGCAAAAGATAAAGCACCAGAGGCGTTGGTTTTAAGAAACTGGCCACTACTACCATCTGATGTAGGTAGTGTAAATACAGCTGCACCGTTCTGTGTATGCTGTATTTGATTTGTTTGTATTTTACTCATTATGTCTCCGCTATTTTTATAAATCTAATCCATGTAGTTTGAGCTTGAATAATTACAGTATTCGCTGAGTACGCACCAAATCTTACTTTATGTGTTGACGTATTTTCAACATCAAAAAGTCCCTCTTGCATAGTTTGTACATAAGTTGCTCCTGATATTGCGGACATATTATCTACAGACTCAGCAAAAGTTACATAGTTACTGTTATCAGTTGTTCCTTCAATCTTACCACCAATGTATCTTGATGTAACATTATTTGCTATTACCTGTTGAACAGCACGTATTAAATAAACTCCTGTAGCTGGAAAAGTAAATGCACCATTACTGTCAACTGTCATTGCAGTACCGTTTTTATATCTAGTAGTATCCCTTGCTAAGTTTGAGCTAGTCCAAATTGTAGTACCACTACCAGTGTTTTGGTTGGAGGTTAAATACCACTCATCTACATATGTATATGCTGGGTTTGCGGTAGGTACGCTAGGTAATGAAACCCAACTTAAGTTACCAGAACCGTCTGTCTGTAATACCTGTCCAGTACTGCCGTCAGCTACAGGTAACTTAAACTGTATGTCAGCACTACTTGTTGTCGAAGCTGGTGCGTCTAAAGACACTGAACCAGCTGTTGAACCATTTAATTTTATTGTCATTAGTCGTCCGCCATTGTTTCTACAATTGTCAAATATCCTTGGTCAAAATTACCAGAGCCTAGATAAAGCTTAAAACTAGTAATTGGATTACTTAAAGTACAATTACCAATACCCCAAAATTCATGGTTATTAGCAATATCACCCCATAAAGAAAAACTTGAAACCCAAGTATTTGCAAATGAATTAAATAGTATCCACTTACCCCATATATGATATGAAGAAGAATTTAAACCTAATGTTGCAAATGCACCAGTTGAGTTACTAACAGCTGGGGACGAGCTTCTATGATAACCCATCGCGTGTCCGTACCCAGAAGTTTGAATACCACCGGAATCTCCTATTTGAACATGTAGATTGTTGTCACCAGTACCACTTACATTAGACAATAAAATTTCAATTTTCTTAACACCAGAAGTTAGGTTGTGAGTAATCTCACCAGCGTTAGTAGGAAGAGTTAGAGCAGTAGAAACTCTACGCTGTAACCCAGTTGACTTTGCAGTTGTGACTGCATTGTCTGCTATTTTTGCTGTAGCTACTGCATTTGTAGCAAGCATGTCGGTATCTACTATACCGTCTGGTAAACCACCAACAGAAATACCTGTGATAGTACCATTACCATTTATTTGTATTGCCATTAAACTATTGTATATGTACTACCCGAAGGTATTGTTAATGTTGCACCACTTGCTACCGTGATCGGCCCTGCACTCATAGCATTTTTGTTTGTGGTTATTGTGTAGTTGTTAGATATAGTCTGTGAGTTTTCATAGATACATCCGTCAGCTACTGTTGATGCTACACCTGTTAAGTTACTACCGTCACCTGTGTAGGATGTTGCACCTAAAACTCCTGTTGCAGAGTTAAAGGTTAGATTACTACCACTCTTAGGGGCTAGGTCGCCTGTAGCTGCTGTAACAAATACAGGAAAACAAGTTGTGTCTGTCGACTCATCTGCTACTGGTATGGTAGAGGTGTTGATAGAGTTTGTAGATGCCGCTGTAATACGTCCCTGAGCGTCTACAGTAATCGCTGGGATGGCTGTTGCAGAACCATAGCTACCAGCACTTACAGACGTGTCAGCGAGCTTTGCAGCAGTCACTGCGTCGTCAGCTATCTTTGCTGTAGTTACTGCATCAGATGCGATTGTTAAAGATGTAGAACCTGTAACGTCACCTGTGTGAGTAGCATTGGTTGTTTTAGCTGTGTTAGCGGTTATCGCTGTGTTAATAGAGTTTGCAAGTTTATCTGTTGTAACTGCATCATCCTGTATCTTAGCTGTTGCTACTGCACCGTTTGCTAATTGTGTAGTACCTACTGTACCAGCACTAGGAGTACCAATACTTACTGACGCTCCGATGGTGATAATAAAGAAGTCAGCACTAGCAGAAGGAGCGGAAGAAAATATAATATCCCCGCCGTCGAGAGCAAAACCCTCGCTGGGCTGGCTGGTTCCTGTGTTAGGTTTCTGAATGACTCCATTGATGCTAACAAGCATTTGCTGTGCAAAAGTGCCTGCGTTGCTAAGTGTAAATCTATAAGCTGATCCATTGAATGTTGCACTGCCTCCACCAGTTCCTGATGAACTAGATATTGTATTTATAAAGAAGTTACCTATTGTTTGAGTTTCTTCCCAAGCAGAAGTCGCTCCATTATATACGAGAAGTTTACCTGTGCCTGTATTAAAGAATAAATCACCACTATCGTTACTACTTGTAGGGTTCGACGAACCAACTCTATATCTTTCGTTGAAATCATTTATGTCTCCACTAAGACTCACTAGGTCGCTTTCTGCAAGCGTAGCTTTGTGATAATTATATATCTGACCAGAGCCAGTTGATGTTACAATAAGACGTATGCCAGTTGCTATAGTAGAGCTATGAAAGTTAGATGGTATGTTGTTTATTGTAACAGTTGTACCACCTACAGTCGTAGCTGATGTACTTGTACCACTACCGTTAACAACAAGACCGCCTGCATCTGAAATACTAACAGCAGCACCAGAAGCCTTTTGTGTATTAGGAAACTGTGTTTCGTTTGCTATAGCTGTAAATCCACCAAATATAGAAAGCTGATTAGATACGTAATCAACAATAGCACCAGAGGTTGGAAACTTAGTGTCATCATCTGTAATTGTAGTCTGCTTTGCCATACCATCAATCTGGTTGAGGTCGGCTATATCTGCGGTAAGAGCTGTGCTATCTGCAAGTTTAGATGCTGTACCAGATTGCATGCCTGCAAGTACTTTAAGTTCTGCATCTGCAATCTTAGATGTAGTTACAGCGTCGTTGTTTATTTTAGCTGTTGTAACTGCATCGTTAGCAATAGTCAAAGCTACTGATCCAGTGACGTCCCCTGTGTGAGTTTGGTTAGTAGTCTTTGCTGTGTTAGCTGCAATCGTTGTATTTATAGAGTTAGCTAACTTGTCAGCTGTAACTGCGTCATCAGCTATGTCGGCTGTAGCAACAGAAAGATTTACAATATTGTCACTATTAACTGTTATGTCAGTTGGTAGTGTACCACCAGCTAACTTTGCCATTGTTACAGCATTGTCAGCTATCTTAGCTGTTGTAATATTTGAGTCAACTATCTTAGCAGTTGTTACACTAGCATCTGCTAATTTAGCTGTAGTTACAGCACCATCTTTGATATTGCTTGTTAGTACTGTTTGATTTTGTTCTTCTTGTGCAGCAAACAGTAACTGCTCATGGTTGGCATTAAGGTCAGCTGCCTTAACTGATGACCCTGCCGTATATGTAGCCTTTGCACTATCTACATCTGTATCACGAAAGATACGTATAGCTGCTGGACTAGCTGGTATGTTGCCTGATGTAAAAACTACATTACCACCACCTGTAGTAGTGTAACTTGTAATATTGTAGTGTGTGCCTGATGATTTGATGACACCATCTACATCAACTTTTACATCTGATTCTTGTATAGAAGGGAAAGAAAACGCTTTTGTCGCATTTCCATCCCCAGTATAATCTACGAATGTTGTTGCCATTTATTTAGGTATGTTGAGGATGTTACGGGTTTGTGTTTTCTTTTCCAATTTTCTGACTCTCTTGAGTCTCTCTTCTTCCATCAGCTCCATAGCTTCTTGGTTAGATGTTAACTGTGCCCATGCTCTACGACGTGCCCGTTGAAATAATCTATCTATAATTATGTTATGGTAGTAATCTCTAGCATCGTACTGAGCACGTTTACCAGCTTTGATATCAGCATACATCTGCTCCATAGATGCTAAAATCTTAGGATCAACTGCTAGTTTATCTAGCTCACGTTCTAAGTTCTGTTCACCTATAAGTCTTTGAAACTCAGATCTAACTCTTGGATTGTCAGTTAAGTTTGTGCTATCAGGTGCGTAGTATGTAGACATACGTAGGTCATAACCACTATCAAATAAGAAGTTTCTACCGGGACTTTGATCTAAATTAAGACTAATTGGACTAACAGCATTGTAAGCTCTAGTTAAGAAGTCCCAATCTTTTAGAGGTTTACCATTTAACATATCATACTTAATAGGTAACTGATTGTTGCCAGCTAAACGCTCTGTAATTAAGTTACGGTTACGAACCGACTGGTCAATACCAGACCCAATTTCACGCATGTAAGGTGTAAATAATCTACCCATCTCATTACGTAAACCAGCAAGAGGTACAATGTTATTACCTAGTCCAGCTACGATTCTATCAAACTGACCGGGTCGACCAGCAAACAAGTCTACAAATGACTGTATACCAGCTAAGTATGACTTACTTGTAACAGCTTGTGCAATGACTAATGAAATCTTTTGTAGTTCTGATTCTGTCCACTCTTCGCCCATAAGTTCACTTGCGTCACCTACGTCAGCGATTGTAGACATAATTAGGTTAAATGGTTCAAAGTTATCGTAACCAACACGTACAGCACCTAGCTTTATAGTTCTTGGTTCCCACTTACCATCTATCCACATCTGTCTTTTTGATCTATCTACTGGGCCGTTTCCATTAAGATCACCACGCATCCACGCCATAGTTGCCATAAATGTTACAGCAGAGCCTATCGCCAATCGGCCTGTTTGTAAAGCCTTTGCGTTAGCTAGCTCTTCTGCTGTAAATATACCATACTTAGATACAGACTCTAAGTTATTAGGATTAGCAAGTGCTATGTCGTTGAACTCTTTGACTAAAAAGTTAAATCCGGGTGTATACTTACCTGTCAACGCAAGACCGTTTACACCAGTTCTAGCAAACAAAAAGAAAGGTTTGGCTAGCGGTGTAGCTGTAAATACATCGTTAAGACCTTTTGCAAAGCCTGTGAGCTCTTGTGTAAGTGTAACTTCTTTACGTGCAAATGCAGTAGCTTCGTCTGATATATTACCCGCAGAGTCAAAGACTTGTGAATAAAAATCATCTTCATATGCTTGCATTAACTTCTTGGTAATTTTTGGTGTTTGTATACCATTACCTTGTAGCTCCATAACTCTACGCATAGCTTTCTCACGCATCTTAGCACGACCAAGAATATATGCAAAAGCATCGTCAGTCGCTGCCATAATCTTTGTAGAGTATGTCAGGAAGTTACTATCATTTAAGTTACGTGCTACGTTAGCAAGACGAAATGCAGCTGTATCTCCAGCTGTAGCTCTACCACTATCTTCTGCCCATCTACGTATAAGCTCCCAGTTTTGATCGCCACGACTAAACTCAGAATATCTGGTTTTGATTGTAGCTATATCACCTTTCCAATATGAATTTAGTTTAGTTCTAAATAATGTAAAGGATTCTGGTATGGCTTCTATCATACCGTTGATTGATGCTAAACTAGCTCGTAGTGTAGACGAGTCACCATCAAATGGATAACGTACAACAGCACCTAGAGCTGTAGATAATGGTCTTAAAAATGTAGCCGCAGATGTACCCATAATCGCTCTTACAGGAGTCTTAGGGCCACTTAGTACACTATTGGTCATAACACCCTCAAGCTCTCTTATAAGGGCTCCTGTACGGTCAACGTCACTTTTATTTAATTTACCACCTTTAATTACAGTTCTTGCCCACTGGTCAAAATCTTCTAATGTATTTACGTCATCCATAATAGAGAACGCTTCGATAATTGCATTGACCATATCGTCATCTGCATTATCTTTAGAGATCTTAAGTATAGACATAATAGACTCTTTTGCATCAGCTATGTCAGCTTGTACTGCTTCGTCTATAGTTTTCTTTGTTTTCTTACCAGCTGATAGTGCTCTAAATGAGTCGGACTTAACAAATCTAGCTTTCTTTGTTTGATATAATGCAGTAAGCATAGTATCTACAAGCTGTTTAGCTGGCCCGTCTACATCTGTAATATCAACTAAATCAGATATTTCACGTGCAGCTATACCTGTATCTCTAAGCTGTTTCATCAAAGAACCTATAACTAAGTCAGCTATTACTACGTTTTTGGATGTCCATATTTCCTGACCATCTACAACGTCGTTGGTTTCAAACAACTCTTTTAGATATTCTTGTGGTGACATGTCAACAGCATTTCTACCCTGAGTAATACGTTGATGCCCTTCAATAGATTCTCTAAATGTAGCAGCAAGTGTGGCTCTATCACCTTTTGCTTTTTCTAGTTCTTTTGCAAACTTGTCACTACTCATTAGTGTTTTCATAATGCGTTCTACTGTCGCATCATCTGTAGCACCTTCTTGTGCAATACGTTCACGTTCTAATGGTCTAGTTACGGAGCCAGTAGCACCTTCTTCTTGACCCCACTCTTTACGAGTTCTAGATAGCTGTTCACGAGCTACTTGTGGATCAACCTCGGATGGGTGTGCCCCTTGGTGTGGTTCAGCAAGTGGTGCATTTTTATCAGCTCTAAACTCAGCTTCTCCTTTACGGAGCTGTGCAACACCAGCTTCTACTGTCTGGTCTTTTATACTTTTATTACGTTTTGCAATCTGATCTACAACTTGAGTACTGCCTTTCTTTAGTGCATATGCCATACCATCAAAAAATAGACCTATGCCCATACCTTCTACAATGTTTTTTACTTTCATTGTAACAGGAGAGTCAGTATCTTTTGTAGATATAATTGTATCAGCCCAGCCATATCTGTCACGTAACGCTCCTAGTGCGTTCTGTTCATCTGACTCTTTAGATATAAGGTCAGATGCAGCTCCAACAGCCAAGCCTCTTACGGCATTAGCTTTTGTTAGTGCTACAAGTCCAGCTGGTATAGTTACAATACCTGTGGCTGCTGCACCTTTTGCTGCTAGTATTGTACCAGCTGCAAGAGATCCAAAATGTACTAGACCTCTTAGCTGTTTACCCCACCATGTTTTGGTTTCTATAGGGTTATCATATGAGTCAAACGGTGTCCAATCTGGTTTATATGTGCCAGTTGCTTCCCGTTGCTCTTGCATCTCACCTGATAATGCGTCAGCTGTACGCTCAGGAAAGGTTGCGATAGAGGATGCAGTATCTTGTATACCACCTGATAAGATGGACTGACCCTCTTTTATAAAAGCTTTAGCACCCCATGTTTCAGAGTTTCTAGGATCTTCTTGTTGTGCTAATGCTTGCTCTTCTTTTTGTGTGGCCTCTTGTTCTACTGCTTGTTTCTGAGCATCTTTCTCTTCGAGTTCTTTTAGATACTCTTCCATCTTGTCAGCAGCAAGATCTAAGCCTTCACGATCTATATAGGAATCAGTCATCTACCTCTTCTAAATGTACCAGTGTCTCTCTTAAGTTGATCCTCTGCTCTTTGCTGCCCTATCTTACCTTTCTTAGCTAGACGTTCTTTTTCAATATCGCTAATAATTATTTTAGCAACTTCTTGTTCTAGGTTTTGGAACTGTGCAAAGTAGTTTTGTGTCAAATTAGGAAATGCTGTATTTACAGCTTGTATTTCTTCTTGAGTAAGTTTAAGAAGCTTACCAAAATTTTTTGTATCTTCTGTAATTGCACCACGTATTGCGTTTGATTTACGATTAGCGTTCATATTCATCAAACTTATAACAGCAAAACTTTGTGCATCTTCATTAAATGGTTTATTGTAATCTATCAATCCAAGTCTATCTAAGTCAAGAATCATGTCAGTTGACATATTGTACATACCAAAGTTGTCTGACCCGGCTTTCGCTAAATCAACAACTTGTCGACCATCTAGACTATTTAGATTTTGTCTAACAGAAGTATTACCACTACGGTTAAACTCAAACTGATTAGCATTTTGACCACCACGTTTTTCTTGTAACATGGTTAGATATTCATTGAAATCCTGTTGCTCACCTGTACGCATATTACGAAACGCTTTCTGCTCACTAGGAAATGTCTTCATATCATTTTCTTTTCTGAAGTCCTGTAGTATTTTAGCATAGGGATCAGCTAACTTAGTTTTAGGATCATATAGACCTAAAGTAGTAGCACGATCATATATAGCTTCTGTACCACTTAATATTCTAAAGCCACCTTTACCATCAGACACACGAATACGTAAAGCTTTGTAGTATTGTTTTAGCTCAGGATGTCTAGCACCACCAGTATCAACAAAATCAAACAACTTATCTACTGGTTCAGACTTAAACGCTTCTTGTTTTTTAAATAGCTCAGGATTTTTAGTAAGCTGTCTACGTAATGCTATTACATCATTTACACCAGCATCAGATAATTTTACTCTTTCCTTTGCTCTTGCTACATACTTGTCATAGTTTTTTTGTAGTTCATCAAGTATGGTATCTCTGTATTGTTCATATGTCTGAGTTCCACGACCTTCAGCTAACTCAAAAAGATCTAAGTTTTTACCATCTGGCCCATTGAACTTTTCTCTAAAATCAGCTTTCATCAACTCTGCTACACGTTTATCAGTCAGAGAAAACTTACCTGTATCTCCTTGTAGCTCTTCTTCGTCAGCAATAAGTGTTTCTATCAACTTATCTGTATCAGCATGCTTGCTTGCATACTTGTCAGCAACTAACACATTTTTATCTCTTGAACCACCTGTATGTGTTTCTTTTAGACCACTTAACATAACAGCTGGTATTTCAGTTTGACCGGGTATGTAGAACGACTGTTGCTGGAAGTCATTTATAAGGCCACCTATCTGTGACTCTTCTAGTCCGATAATACCTCTTTTCTTATTTTCCTGTATAAGTGGTATAACGTTTTTATTTACAAAGTTATTTGATTCAATAATGTTTTGAGCATCTTGATTATTTACAGCTTCTTTTTCTACATCTGTAATAATCTTAGATAGTCTGTTGATTCTACCCTGTACTCTTGCAGCAAAAGCTGTACCCTCAGTCTGCTGTTCTAGATATGTTTCATAATTTGCATACTCTTTACCATTCTGGTCAAAGTATACTAAGTTCTGATACATCTCTCTAGCTTCCATCGGTAGTATCTCACCGTCTTTAACTAGCTGTCCGATACGATCATAAACATAATCTGTTGCTTTCTGTCTATCACCATTAAATCTTTCTTCTGCTACCTGATGTATAACACCACTGTCTGCATAGAATGTAGAATCACTTTTTACATTATCTTTGGTAAGTATATTAGCACCCTTAACACTTTCAATAATTCTATTGTCAAGTATTTTTTGTTGATCTGTTAAAACCTTTTCTCGTAAGTTTGCACTCCAACCTCTGCGTTGTGCTTCTATTTCTTTCAACAACTGTGGTGCTACATCTTTAATAAATAAACGTTGAAATCTAGGATTAGTAGGATCTCTACCGGCTTCTAGCTCATTAAAGGCAGCAGTTCTAACAAAAGATAGTAATGCTTTTTGTGCTTGTTCTATAAACTCAGCGTTGGTAGTAGAGTCTAAAGTACCGTTACTATTTATAACGTCAACAAGTGCACCTATACGTTCTAGATAGAACTTGTTGTTTTTTCTAAGAGGGCCATCTAGCTCTTCTTCAGATATAATACCCTGTACTAACTCTAGTTTTTGCTGTTGATCTATGTCATCAAAAAATATACCACCTTTAGCCTTAGCTTCAGATAACTGGTATTCGTTTCTTGCGGTATTAAACTCTTCTTGTGATGATCCAAATGTATCAATAATAGAATCAGTTAGACTTTGACTTATTTCTTCAGCTTCTTGAGCTCTACGTTTTTTCATAATAGAGCCTACAGTGCCTGCAATATTTTCTATTGCTGCAAGTCTCTTATCAAACTTACTAGCTGCTAACTGTTCGAGTTCGACCATTTGGTCAAAGAACTGCTTTGTGTCTCTGATGTTGTCATCTATCTGCTTATTGACTGATTCAGTCATGTCAGCTTCTGTATTTAAGTAGTTAGTGTTACTTATATCAGGAACTTGATCTCGTGGCGTACCGACGACGTTCTGGAATGATGATGTCATAATTAGTTTCCGAATCCAAATCCACTATAAATACTTGCTACAGAGCTTGCTATCTGTAAAGCACCTGTCAATCTATCTGTAGGCGGCATCATTACAGGAGCACCATATGCAGCTGGTATGCCTAGCTTTTCTCTAGCTCTGGCATTTGCGGCTTGAAACTTACGTGTAGCTCCAGTTCGAGCATAGGCTAAGTTTCTACCAAAGTTATTTGCTGTTATATTTTCTATCTCTCCTTGTTGTCTCAGCAAGTTTCTGTACTGAGCTTTACCAAATCTGCGACCTCTACCGCCTTCATTTACTTTTTTACCAGCAAAGTATTTAGCAGCAAGTGCTTGGTTTCTAAGACGACCCTTACCTTGAGTATATACAGCTCTAACATAAGCGTCACTAAGGTCACGACTGTAACCTACAACATTTCTATTTTGAGCTCTCTGTAAGCTGGTTTCTTTGTTGAAGAATTGTAGTTTCTTCTGTGCAAACACAGCATCTTTTTCACGAGCTCGTTGTCTAGCAGCAGCTCTAGCCCCTGCATTAGCATCTACGCACACGGCAAAATTCAATAAATGTTACATTGTTCGGCCCATGCTTTAACTTACGTAAAAACTTGAAGCCAAGAAACTTAAGCAATCTAAGATGTGCCTTGTTTCTACTATCAACTATATTCCAAAGGAGTGGCTCAGTACGGCTATCGACATACCGTTTGGCCTCTCTTGCGAATGTAATTGGATATCGGTGAATCTCTGGAGTGCAAAGCATCCATATGTCACCTTCTTTTCCTACTCCGGCCATGCCAGCAGTCTTGCCGTCAGGCACTGTAAAATACACGTAGGATCGGTTCTGAGACATCAGAAATGGTAGGAGGGTAGGATCTATCCCATGCCCTTCTTCAACCTCTCTGAGGTCATCTGGACGGAGATTAGAGGCCACTTCTGTAGCAGCCTCCAAAGTAATTGGGTGTATATAATTAGACACGTTGATAAAATCTAGGTGAATAGTCACCCTCCCAAGATAACGCACGTAGCGTAGCTGGGGCTGGGTGTTTTGATTTGAGTGTTATCTCAACGTTTGTGTTCTTTTCGTAGACTGGGACAGTCTTGATAAACTCTTCGAGATATGGTGCATCAGATGCTTCGTACTCGTCGAGCTCTGTTGACTCATAGACTTCTGTGTAGTCATTCTTGCCAACTCGTTTAAGTGTTGTTTCATAAAGTCCTATCTTACCAAAATGTAATTTGATTCGATGTAATACTAACGAGGAGTTTACATCTGACTCAGGTTTATTACCCGCCATTTTCATAGGGTAAAATGTAGGAAATTTTACTTCGTAGTCATAGATATAACCTATTGTAAGGGTTACACCTGACCAGTTACCCGGTAAGGTAAAGCTTGTACCTGATACCGTGGCTATAGCGTACCGACCAACTCGTGTTGATGCGGTGTTTGTATCTATCACGACTAACTCGTAGTTAGGTGTGGTAACTGTATTCAACCAACTGACACCAGAAAAGGTAGTCAGATTCGTAGTTGCGTTAAAGCTGCCGCCGCTAATAGTAGTGTGATTATCCACATGTAATAAGAAGTCGACATTATCTTGTACTATGCTAGGGTCTTCTGTTGTTTGTACTAATCTTATTTTTTGTAAATAGTAGTCGTCATCTATAATAAAATGATATATTATAGGATTATTTAGTTTCCATTTAAACCATGCTGCTTGTTGTCTTTTATCAGCAATATTTAAGTATTTGTATCCGTATATTATACAGTCAGTTGCACTAGATTTAGCAAATAAAATGATACCGTTTTCTCTAGAGTTTGTTAGTAAATCTATATTTTTAGGTAATGTTGTGGGTACAATTTTACTTACTTCTACTACAACAGGTTCACCTTCTCTAGCTATGTTTGCCATTTCGTTGAAGCGACTAAACTTACCAGAGTTGTCAACATAACCAATAGTTGTACCTAATGAGATAGGTGCAATATCTTTATTGTAATTAAATGTAGATATACTACGTAACTTAGCGGTATCAGGATTTA
>VTLG01010722.1_pt1 | contig 13588 bp, 7 predicted proteins | sample 4694571 | NCBI WGS metagenome assembly VTLG01 (sample SAMN12604809, study PRJNA352737) | marine metagenome | biome: ENVO:00000447; feature: ENVO:00000209|ENVO:00000569|ENVO:01000036; material: ENVO:00002151; isolation source: viral sequences binned using virsorter ...
CGGGGTTCGGAGTAGCTAACCCTGTTCCTTATTCACCTGACTCAAGGTTAAAGAATCTAGACACTACGCCTAGTGACTCACAACCTCCCGGAGTAGATGAAGAACCAATTGATTATAACTCTCTTGAGGAAGCTCTCACGAGTTAATGAATTATGGATAGGGGTATTCTTGCTCCTATCCTTTTTAATTATGGTAGAAGCTATGCACACTAACTACCATCGTAAAGCTGCCCCTCATTGTGCAAGTATAGAAGCACCTCAGAGTCGGACTTCTATATAATTGGCTTTAGCCCATGGCATGTGTTACCAAGGTAACACCGATTGGATACCTTTAGCCGTCTAGACGGTGGGAAAGACCACAACGATAAAGCGCAAACAATTTTCAGCTGAAGAAATTATATACTTTAAATTTTTTAATTAACAATGGCCCAACAGGCAACGACTGCCAATGCCAATGGACCGATTTGGGGAGGTGCCGATAACGGTGCTGATACCACTACCGCAGCCAGAAGAGAACTGTATCTCAAGCTGTTCTCAGGTGAGATGTTCAAAGGATTCCAACGCAATACAATTGCAAGGGATCTTGTTACAAGACGTACCCTTAAAAACGGTAAGTCTTTACAGTTCATCTACACAGGTAGAACCAAAGCGGAATTCCATGTCCCTGGACAGTCCATATTAGGTAACGATGAGAAGTCACCTCCAGTAGCACAGAAGTTAATCACCTGTGATGATCTACTTATCTCAAGTGCTTTCGTTTATGAATTAGATGAGACACTTGCACACTACGATTTACGTGGTGAAATCTCTCGTAAGATCGGTTATGCATTAGCCGAAAACTATGATCGCAGAATCTTTAGAGCGATCACAAAGGCTGCTAGACAGCCAGCACCAGTTAATATGAGTAACTTCGTAGAACCTGGTGGAAGTATTGTTAAGGTTGGTGCTGCTAATAGCACTGCTGCAACTGATGCTTATGACTCAGATAAGCTAGTACAAGCCTTCTTCGAGGCAGCTGCTATCCTAGATGAGAAAGGTGTTACAGGTGAAGGCAGAGTAGCTGTTCTTAACCCAAGACAATACTACGAACTAATCAGAAATTGTGCAAGCAACAACCTGATTAATCGTGACGAAACAGGTGACGCATTACAATCCGGTAATGGAATCCTTGACATTGCAGGCATCAAGATCTACAAGTCAATGAATATCCCATTCCTTGGAGACTACGGTGTTAACCTAGCTAACCTACCATCTGGTGCTGTATCTAATATCTCTGAGGCTGCTTCCAAAGGCTCCTTCATTGGTGAAGATATGGATGACCAACGTGCTAGCACTACTCCATCTGGACAGAAGACTGTTAATAACTACGGTAACACTGACAAGTTCGGTGGGTCTTGTGGTTTAATCTTCCAGAAGGAAGCTGCTGGTGTAGTAGAAGCAATCGGACCTCAAGTTCAAGTAACTTCAGGGGACGTATCAGTGGTATACCAAGGAGATGTTATTCTCGGACGTTTAGCAATGGGAGCAGATTTCTTAAATCCTGCTGCTGCTGTTGAGCTCGTAGCTGGAATCGACGTATCCTCTAACTGGAACAACACTGCAGTTACTAACGCTGACTTCACATAAGTTTAGCTTATATTTTTTAACCAACATATGGGGAGTCTTCGGGCTCCCTCTTTTTTTATTTATGGCTTCCACGACAATTGACACCGATACAGAACTATCCGCAGTGAACTCAATACTGGGAGCTATCGGTCAATCACCAGTAACTTCTTTAGTATTTGATAACCCAGAAATATCATTAATATATAACCTATTAAGAGATGCTAATGTTGATGTACAATCAGAAGGTTGGCACTTCAATACAGAAAAGCATGTAACTTATACACCTGATTCAGTTACAGGTAAGATAGTAGTAGGTAATGATATTTTAAAAATGGATGTATCTGAAGGATGGGAGAAAAGACAATATGATGTAGTAAAGAGAGGAGGATATTTATATGATAAGTTTGATCATACAGATGATTGGTCAGATCATACTTCTATAGATTTAGATATAACTAGACTGATTTCATTTGATGATATACCAACACCTTTCCAAAGGTATATAACTTATAGAGCTTCAAGAGTAGCTGCTACACAGCTAGTTGCTAACCCACAATTAGTACAACTACTAGCACAACAAGAAGCTTTATCTAGAGCTGCATTGATGGAGTATGAAACTACTCAAGCTAACTATACTATGTTTGGATTTCCAGAAGATTCATCATATACTACATATCAACCATGGAGAAACCTTAGAAGATAATGGCAAGTATAACACAAACAATACCAAATTATAATGGAGGAATATCTGAAGCACCTGATCAGAATAAATTTCCTGGACAAGTAAAGAATATTGTTAATGCTATACCGGACATCACACATGGTTTATATAAAAGACCTGGTACTAAAAGAGTAGGTACTACACCATTAGCTAATGTAGACACTAATGGATCATGGTTTCATTATTATAGAGATGAAACAGAAGGATCTTATATAGGTCAGGTACAAGATGACGGTACAGTTAAGATGTGGAGCTGTAATAATGGTGCTGAGAAAACAGTTCATTATGGAGCAATACCATGGGTAGCTGGTACAGCTTATGTAGTAGGTGATAAAGTACAGAATGGTGCTAACATCTATGTATGTGATACAGCTGGTACTTCAGCGGGATCAGGTGGTCCAACTGGTACTGGTGCTAATATTAGTGATAATACTACTAGATGGGATTATGAAGCAACAGTGTCTGCTACTACAACAGCAATTAAAGGTTACTTAACTCCTAGTAGTGCATCAGCTACAGAAGATATACAAGCTCTTACTATTAACGATACAACATTCATAAACAATAGAACAAAAACTGTAGCTACTACTGGTACTACAGCTTCTGCTCCACATGCACATTATGCTTATGTTGAATTATTAAGAACAGAAAATGGTAGACAATATGCTTTAAATGTATTTGATTCTGAGACAACAACAGATATAAAAAGAGCAACTAGAGTTAAAATAGAAGCTGATACTTTAGCAGAAGGAGGTGGTACAGGGCATTGTCCTGGTATAGGTACACAAGTATTTTCAGTAACTGCTGCTGGTAGTTATACAGATGGCTCAACAAATTGGGTACAAAATTCTAGTGGTACAACCTTAACATCAGGTAGAGATAATTTAATTTTTAGAATTACAACACTAGGTCAACAAGGAAGTAACCCTGGTGCTAGTAATATAAACAGTGCAGCTGATTATGCATGTACTTATAATAGAGAGGTTATATTATTACATGGTGGAGAAGGTTGGGAATTAGGTGATAAAGTAAATGTAACTTTAGATCAAGCATCAACTAGTTATAATTATACAATAGAAATCCAAGAAATTGAAACAGCTGCTGTTAAAGGTACTATAGGTGGAAGTGCTTCTGGTATATTAAGACCTACACCCACACCATTTGATTCTGATACAGCTGTTACAACTGATACTATACTTGGTGGTCTTCAAGCAGATATTAATGCTATTTCAGGTATAACTGCAACAATCATAGGTAATGGTATATATGTATATTCTAGTGCTGCATTTAACATCGAAGTTGTAGATCAAGACTTGTTAAGAGTCATGCAAGATACAGTTAATGATGTTACTAAATTACCATTACAATGTAAATTTGGATATATAGTTAAAATACAGAATACGAAGTCAGCAGATGAGGATGATTATTATGTTAAATTTAGTAGTGCTAATGACTTAGATGGTGTAGGGTCTTGGGTAGAATGTGCTAAACCTGGTATAGCTTTAAGTTTTGATAAGACTACTATGCCTCATATGTTACAAAGAGCAGCTACTGGAGACTTTTTAGTTAAACAAACTACTTACACAGATAGACTTGTAGGCGATGAGTATACTAATCCAATACCTACATTTGTAGGTCAGAAGATTAATAAGATAGTATTCTTCCGTAATAGGTTATGTTTCTTATCAGGTGAAAATGTAATAACTTCTAGACCTGGTGAACTTCTTATACCAGCATTTTGGTCTTGGACAGCATTAGCAACATCTGCTATTGACCCAATAGATATAGCTTGTTCTTCTACATTCCCTTCAGAATTATATGATGCAGTAGAAATGAATGTAGGTCTTGTTGTATTTAGTACAAACCAGCAATTCATATTAGTATCAGATGCTGAAGTGCTTAATCCTGATACTGCTAAATTAAAGAAACTATCTATATATAATTATAACGAAAAAATACCCCCTGTTAATATTGGAACTACCGTTGGATTTGTAGATAGCTCAGGTAAATATAGTAGATTTGCTGAATTAGTTAATGTACAAAGGGAAGGTGATCCAGATCTTTCTGAAACCAGTAAAGTTGTACCTACTATATTACCTAAAGATATAGATATGATAACACATTCTAGAGAAAATGGAATGGTATTATTTGGTAAGACTGGTCAAGATGAAGTACAGGGTTGGAGGTATTATCAAATTGCTGATCAAAGATTAATTAACTCTTGGTTTAAATGGAAATTTAATAATCCATTAAGATATCACTTTATTGTAAATGATACATATTATTATTTAGATAGTGATAATTTCTTACAAACAATGGAGATAATACAAACAGATACAGATCTAAGTATTGATCAAGATAGTGTTAATTACCGCATACATTTAGATAACTGGACTACAGTTGGAAGTGGTTCCTATAATTCTACTACTAATCTAACTACTTTTACTAATCAATCTGATTGGATAGATCAAGTAACCTCACCTAATGGTGATTTAGTAGTGGTTGATACCGATTCAAATACTGCTAGAGAAGGTAGATATGCTAAGTGTACAGTTATTAATGGTGATGACTTCACAGTACCTGGAGATTGGTCTGGTGCTACAATTAATATAGGTTATCTCTATGATTATCAGATAGATTTTCCACGCCTATATGTAACTAAACAGATGGATAAATCTACTGTAATTTCAGATGTTAATTCATCTCTTACTGTACATAGGTTAAAATTAAACTTTGGTAAAGTTGGTTTATATGAAACTACACTTACTAGAGTAGGTAAATCTAACTATACTTCAGTATATGAATCTACAATATTAGATGAATATGATGTCTCAGATGCACCTTATTTAGATGAACATATACAGGCAGTACCAGTATATGAAAATAATAGAAATGTAGATATAACTTTGAAATCCTCACACCCTTCACCTGCTACGTTACGTTCAATGAGTTGGGAAGGAGATTTCTCACCCAAGTATTATAAACGTGTCTAAATTTATTCACCCAATAACAGATGAGGCTGCCATTGAGGTAGCCTCTAATCTACGTCCAGATGACCTCAGAGAGATCGTTGAAGGTCATGGGCTAAATCCCACTAAAGAGTTACTTTACGCAGCTCACAACTGCTCCTCCGTGTACTTCACGGTGCCTAACGGCAAGACTGCTGGTATGGCTGGAGTTGGTAAAGATGGTATTATATGGATGTTATGTACACCCGCAATTCATGAGTACCCAATAACATTCGCTAGAGAAGCGAAGCGGTTCGTTGAGAGTAGAACTGAACCTTTATTATGGAATATAGTAGATGAACGTAATAGAGTTCATTTAAAACTACTCAGATTTTTAGGCTTTAAATTTTTGCGAAAAAAATTACATGGTCCTAACAACTTGTCCTTTATAGAATTTTGCCGTGTGCGCACCGGATCCTAATGCTGCAGCTCGCTTCCAAGCTGAACAGCTACAACAAGAAAAAATAGCAAAACATGGAAGCGAATCCATTAAATATTGGAATAGAGAAACTGATTATAAAAGAGGAAGAGAAGCATCTGCTCTTGGCTTTTCTAGAGCGCAGAGTGATGCTTACACAAAAGCCCTGAATATTGTAGGTCAAGGTAGAGCAGGAAAAGCAGCTCTTACACAAGAGTATGCTGTAAAGCAATATGTTGATGAAGGTGGTAGATCTCGTAGAGCAGGTAGAAGTGCTTTGGTTGCTTTATTAGCTAAAACATCTGCACTTGATTCTGCTGCTGATAATGCCTTTGGAGCAAAAATGGATGCAGCTCATCAAGGTTTACTACGCCGATACAATTCATTCCAAATAAAAAATAGAGAAAGATTAGGTGTTAAACCTGAATGGGGTGCACCTGTCCTAATGCCACCAAGAGATAAAACTGGTCAATTCCTAGCTAGTTTATCACAAGGCTTAAGTATTGCAACAAGTATTGTTGGTTTAGCCGGACCAGTTTCAGGTATGTTTAAAGGGTTAGGAGGTTTAGGAGGAGCTTCAAAAGCTGTGTCAGGCGCTGGTGCTATGTCAGGCGCTGGTGCCTTTGCATCTGGCTTACCATCAATAGGATCAATTGACTTGTCTAAGTATTCAAAAATTGGTCAAGGTCTCAATATACCTTTTAATTAATTATGACTAAATCTTATTTAGAAATACTCGGTGAACAGTCACTGAACAGTACAGATATATCATCAACTAATTACCAAGAGTTTAATGATATAGAAAATAGTCTTGTAAAAAAAGTTAATGCCAATAATGATGAATTTGTCAGGACTGTAGAGCAACAAAGCGAACAATTAGTTAATTGGTATAATACAGCTATTGGTCAAGGAGAAAGAAATGTAACAGCATTATCTAACATAGCTCAATATAGCAAGTCATTAAAAAAATCAGTTGAAGACTTTAATACTTGGAGAGATAATGAAAAGTCATTTAATGAATACCGAAAACGGATGGAAAAAGGTGAACCTGATCCTAATATTACGGAGCAGGACGCTTGGGAATTCAAACTTGCTTTATTAGAAAGAGAAGGTAGACTTGTTGAGAATGTATTGAATGAAGAAAATGAAGGGTTTGAAGCAATTAATGCACGTACTATAGGTGGTTTTACATTAGAACATATTGATTCAGTACAAGAAGCAAAGCAATTTAAAGATAGATGGTACCCAATATATAGGGAATCAGCTTCAAGTCATAAGTTCTATCTACCTGATGGTAGGCAGATGTCTTTAAATGAAGCTACAAATCCTGAAGATTACCTTTTCATAAGTGCACAAATAGATAAATTAGCAATACTAGAATTCCGTAAATTAGGTTATAAAGAAGGTTTCATTAGAAAGTATGTGATGAGACCTATGTATGATTTAGAAGAAGACCGTTTTAAAGAGTGGAAAACAGAAACTGTTGCAGGTATAAAAGCGGGTGTCCAGCTAACAGAAGCTAGAGGATTAATTAATTCTCTTGAAACAGATCCTACTGCATTAGTAAGGAATATTGAAAACCTTGAATTAAATAAATTAGATACACCACTTGCAAAGCAAAAGACACTTGCACCTTTGCTGGTAGCAGCTGAGAATGGCTTAATTGATGTAGAATTTGTGAGAAATAAAGTAGGTAATATATTAATTACACCTAGAGATGGTGGCAAGAAAGTACCACTGAAAGATTACTGGAAAGAGTTCTATTTACCTCTTGAAAACGCAGCGATAAAATATCAAGCCGAAAAACTTAGAGCAGCTAAGATATTAAATGATGCTAAAGAAGCTGCTTTTGTTGATGGTAAACTACAAGGATACAAAGACAATCCATCAAGTTTTAGTGTAAGTAATGTACAAGATGATATTACAGAGTTTAAAAGTCTTCACCCAGGAAGACCTGTACCAAGCAGATTAAATGATGCTTTAACAGCAGCTGAATATCCCGAATCTTCAGATTATGAAAATATAATCAGAAGTAAAGCACAAGACGGAATTAGAGTTACTCAAGAAGAACTCAATAGAACTAGTCCTGAATTTCAACGTAGATATAAAGATAGTGTAGAATTTCAAGGGGATAAAAATCTAAAGCGTCTGGGAATAAATAGTTACGTTGGAGAGACTTTATCTTGGGCTGCACCTGGTGCTATACCTGGGGGAATATTAGAGTATAATATCCTACGCAAAGCAGAAAAAGCATATGATGCGGCTTTTGAAGAAGAAATGCTGCGTACTCGTGGTGGTAACTTATCTAAGGATAAGCGTATTGACATGGCTCATGCTACTGGACTATCAAAAGTTGAGGATAAAATGGAAGAAATATTTGGCTTGAAAAAAGATTGGGAAGATAAATTTGACGATAATAAGGCTCGGGCAGCGTTTATAGAGAATTTAAGAAAACCTGACGGAGGATACGCAGGGGAGCTGAGTCAAATGAGGACAGATATTGAAAATATTAATAATGGTATTAAAAATAATACTTTAGATGTACAACAATCAACACCATTTGAAGGTGAACTATTACATTTAAACGAAAGTATAAAAGCTATAAAATCAGGTGGTGCAGTACCAGACTTTTATAGACAAATATCTAAAGGTTTAAAAATAGCTCCTTATGATTTAATGTTAGCTAGATTAGAAGCTACAGGTATGTTAGAAGAATTAACTAAAGATGGTTATGAAGTTTCATTTACTTCAGAACCTGGTGAATGGTCTTATAAAGTTGGACCTGGACATACATTAAGATTAATGCAATCAGGTACTAATCTAGAAAAACAGAAAAACTTAGCAGAAGCTATGGGTGTTTTAGCTAAAGCAAATAACTTAGATAAAGGTGGTTATAGTGCAGTATTAGATTCTACTGGTAATCAAATAGAATTAGAAAAACCATTAGAACAACATACTATTGAAGAACTTGTAGGTATTCTAAACGATAATCCTGGTGCTACATTTGGTATGTATAATATAACTGCTCAACAATTAAAGGATTTATTATTAGATAAAGAGAGTATCCTAGATGCAGATGATATATTTGATCAGGATTTCCAAGATGCCTTGATATTTGATAGCTTACGGTACCAACAACAACAACACTTAAGTCAAGGTAGTACAGATACTACTTGGTTATATGATATAAAATATAACAAACAAGATATCAAAGAACTTGAAGATATATTACCACTCTTAAAAGACCATCCTTTCGCTCACATAGCAACCTTATTACCTGATGTAGCAAGTGCTTTTATTTCACAAAATTCTGCTACTATTAATAAATAAATAAAAATATGGAAATGAACTCATCTATGTCAGTTGATAATTCACTAGATTCTATTCTTACAGGAGAAGAGTCGGTACCAGAAGGTGAGTATTTAAAACAACTTGACAAATCTATAGCAGAAAGAAAAATAAAAGAAGAAGAAGAAAAGAAAACAACTGAACAGTATGTATCTACACAGGAAGATCCAAGAACTAATCCAGAAGGATGGGGCGTAAAAGGTTTTGCTAAGGAACTACAATCAGTGTTATCAGGTGGTCTTCAAGATACTGCTTCTTCTATAGCTACATTACCAGAACGTACAGTAGATATGTTGTCTGGTGAAATGAAAGAAGAAAGACAAACTACAGGTACATATAAACCAGAATGGGATCCATTTCAATCATATTCTAATCCAATAGAAACTAAAACATGGTGGGGTCAGCTTCTTAGAGGTGTTGTACATTTCGGTAGCTTATCATTAATACCTATAGCTGGTTGGAAAACAATATGGGGTAAAGCTGCATACTATGGTACTAATAGCTTATTAAGAGCAGGTGCAGTAGGAGCAGGTGTTGATTTAATATCTCAACATTCTGATGGAGAAAACGCTCTGGCTATGCTTAGGGATCGTTATGGCTGGATGGATACACCATTAAGTACAAATGATGCTGATCATCCTTTAATGATAAAATTTAAAAATGTAGTAGAAGGTATGGGTATTGGACTCGTATTTGATGGTGCATCAATGATTTTAAGTAAAGGTAGAAATGCTGCTAAAGTACAAACCAGAGCTAAGAATTTAAAAGAAATTACTGTAGAAAAAGGCTTACAAGAATTAAGAGATAATGAATTAGAATTCCGTGCTGCTAAAAATAAACCAGTATCTGAACAACATCAAGCTGCTTATGCTTCAGAACAAACACCATATGAAGCATGGAAAACACAGCAGCGTACAAGGAAAGAATGGGGAGCAGAGGAAGGATCTACAGGTTCTATTGTAAGACCTATCTTAACTGAACGTGCTGCTAAGACTGGTAAGATGCCAGAAGAAGTAGCTCAAAGTATATTACGTGGTTTATATAGTGAACCTAAGTTTCTTGAAACTATTAAACAATTAAAAGAAGGTAATCAAACTGTATTAGAAACTTTTGGTGATTCATTAGAAGCTCATCAAAGAATTACATTAGGTAGAGACGCTGCTGAGATGTCTACTGAGGAATACTTAGGTGAGATCTTAAGAGCTTCAGATACTTATGATGTAACAGATTCTGCTGGTAATGTTATAGATACTATTACTACTATTACTTCACAAAACGTTGTTGTATCAGATTTAGTAACAGGTACTCTTATCAAACAGTTAAGAGATATGGGTATATCTGGTAGAGAAATGTCAGATCATTTTGATTTAGGAGTTATAGATGGACCAGCAGACCAAGTAGCTAATACATTAATGACTGCATTAACTGAAGCTAAAAGAGCTAGAGTTATGAAGTCAACAAACTTCAGAGCAATGGGAGCAGGTAAAGCTAAGAAATTCATAGAAGAAACTGTTGCTGCAGATATGGCAGATACTAAAGATTCTATCATGTCTATTCTTGAAATAGCAAAAGGTGATCCTAGTGATGAATTATTGAATGCTTTATTTGAAGTATTCTCTAGTATGAAAACTGTTAATAACTTAGATGATTTTGATGCTTGGGCTAGAAAAATTATTAAAGGTGGAAAATTAGAACCAAAAGGTATAGAAAGAACAGGTGCTTTAATACGTGAACTACAGACTATGTTTAGTCATAGTGTACTTAGTGGTCCTAAAACACCTGCTAGAGCTATATTAGGTACATCAATGGCTACCTTCCTTAGACCGTTCTCTGTGACGTTAGGCGCTACTATGAGATACCCATTTGAGCAAGATGCAACTACTATAAGAGCTGGTTTAGCTTCTTTAAATGCAATGAGAGAAGCAATACCTGAAGCTTGGGAAGTATTTAGAACTAAATTAAATTCTTACTGGGCTGGGGACGTTTCTTCTATGAAGACTCGTTTCGTGGAATTCCATCAAGGAGATGCTAATTGGGAACTTATAAGAAGATATTATGAAGATAGCGGTAGAGCTACTAAAGGAGATCAAGCTTTATTTGCTATGGCTAATATGGCTAGAAATGCTAATAACTCTAATCTACTAACTTATTCAACTAAGTTAATGGCAGCAACTGATGATGCATTTGCACATATATTAGGTAGAGCTAAGATGAGAGAAAAGGCATTCCGTTCTGCTATGGATGCTCAAAGTAAAGGTAAGATACCTACTATTGAACCTACGTTACTTAAACAATTTGAAGATGATTTCTATCAAGATATATTCGATGCAGATGGTAATATCAAGGACGAAGCTACAAAGTTTGCACGTAAAGAAGTAACTCTTACTCAAGATCTAACTGGATTCTCTAAAGGATTAAACGATGTATTTAATGCTAATCCTTGGGCTAGACCTTTCTTTCTATTCGCAAGAACTGGAGTTAATGGTCTCGCTTTAACAGCAAAACATACACCTGGATTTAACTTCTTAGTTAAAGAGTTTAATGATATAGCTTGGGCTAATGCTGATAATCTAACTGAAGTAGCTAAGTATGGTATTACTAATGCTGCTGAACTTGCTAATGCTAAGGCATTACAAACTGGTAGATTAGGTATAGGAACTGCAGTCACATTCATGGCTACTCAAGCATGGATGAATGGAAACGTGACTGGTAATGGTCCTACTGATAGACATAAACGTAAGATGTGGATGGATGCTGGTTGGATACCAAGGAGTATTAAGCTAGGTGATGTATGGGTTAGTTATGATGCTATAGAACCATTTAATCAAATACTTTCGTTAATTGCTGATATAGGTGATAACAGTTTATTAATGGGTGAAGAATGGACAGAAGATCAATTACTTAAAACTTCACTTGTATTAATGCAAGGTATAACTAGTAAATCATATCTTGCTGGTATGCAGCAATTTGTAGAATTAGTTGCTGGTAAACCTGGTCAAGTAGAACGTATTGCTGGTAGTCTTCTAAATAACCAAGTACCTCTATCAAGTCTTAGAAATGAGTTAGGTAAATTATTCACACCACATACTAGAGAATTATCTTCTGGTGTAGTACAATCATTAAGGAATAGAAATTTATTAAGTGAAAACCTAACTAATGAACCATTACCTATTAAGTATGATTTACTTACAGGAAGACCTATTAAAGATCACGACTTTATGACTAGAGCATTTAATATGTTTAGTCCTATACAGTTTAATTTAGATTATGGTGAAGGGAAGGAATTCCTTTTTTCAAGTGGTTATGATTTAAGAATAGCTACATATTATTCACCAGACGGATTAGATTTAACTGATTACCCAGGAATAAGGTCTATGTATCAAAGAGCTATAGGAGCTCAGAATTTAGAGATGCAATTAGCTAGATTATCTAGAAATCGTAGAGTTCAAAGTTCCCTTGAAGAAATGTATTTTGATATAAATAGCGGTAAAAGAGGTGATTATCAAGCAAGAGATTATTATCATAATAAAAGGATTGATCAGTTAATGCAAAAAGCTCGGTTAATAGCATGGGCATCAATTCGAGATAGAATAGATGTTCGTGAGTTACGAGAATTAAGACTACAATCTAAAAGAAGCAGACAGCAGAAATTAGTTCAAACCTCTCAATCCATCCTCAACATGTATAAATAACAATGGCAACAACATTCGTAGACTATGCTGGGGATGGGAACAATAATAAAGCGTTCTCCTTCCCTTCTTATCAAGAGTCCGACATCAAAGTTCATGTCGATGGCGTAATAAAAACCACCTCTACCCACTATAATATCACTAGTTATACAACAACTGGTGGCGGTACAGTAGTATTTACTGCTGGTAATATACCTGCTGTTGGAGAAGATATCCGTATATATAGGGATACAGATGTAGATAGTGCTAAGGCAACATTTACAGCTGGTTCATCAGTTAAAGCAGCAGACTTAAATAATAATATCACTCAACTTCTATATGCTCAACAAGAAGAAAAGAATCAGAATTTAACAACTGATGATTTAAAAGATAATATAATTACCTCTTCTAAGATTGTAGGTAATGCAGTTAATTCAGCACATATTGCAGATAATGCAATAGGATCTTCAGAGTTACAATCTGATTCAGTTGGTACAACACAGATTAAAGACAATGCTGTAACATCTGCTAAGATTGCAGCTGACGCAGTAGGTTCTGCTCAAATAGCCGATGGAGCAGTTGGTGCTTCAGAAATAGCAGCTGATGCAGTTAGAGCTGCTCAAATACAAGCTGGAGCTGTTGGTTCATCTGAGATAGCAGCCGACGCTGTAGGGTCAGCTCAAATAGCTGATAGTGCAGTAGGGTCATCAGAGATTGCAGCCAATGCTGTAGGCTCTGCACAGATAGCTGATAGTGCTGTAGGTAGTTCTGAGATAGCTGCGAATGCAGTTGGTTCAGCACAGATAGCAGACAGTGCAGTT
>VTLG01001680.1_pt1 | contig 13587 bp, 14 predicted proteins | sample 4694571 | NCBI WGS metagenome assembly VTLG01 (sample SAMN12604809, study PRJNA352737) | marine metagenome | biome: ENVO:00000447; feature: ENVO:00000209|ENVO:00000569|ENVO:01000036; material: ENVO:00002151; isolation source: viral sequences binned using virsorter ...
CCCAGTGCCGCACCACGGTTAAGAGCATTGATAAGATTTCCTACTGCTCCAAGCATTTGAGTAGTAGTATTAGTAATGGTATTTCCCATACCCTGTAAGGCGCTAGTAACCCCCTGCAAAGCAGTTGTGTTAGTACCCATAACAGTAGTATTACTTTTAACGGAGGCTGTTAGAGCTTGCTGTGCTCCCGTATCAGCGACACGTCTGTCTCTTGCGGCTCCTCCACTAATTCCACCACCTAAAGTTTCACCAGCACCAGCAGCCCCACCACCCTTACTAAATCCACCAACAAATCCTTTCCCAAACTCAAATAAACCCTTAGAAATTTTAATGGCCGCAAATGTAGCCATCAAAGGAATAAGTGGCTGGAGAGTTTCGGCAACAGTTAAGAATGCATTACCAATAGATAAAGCAACTTTGGCCAAATTCTGAAATGTCTTTGATTCAGATATAGTACGAACTAAGGTAGTAAATCTTTTTTGTAGCTGCTCAAATTGTTTTCCTAGAGGTTGTAATGCTAAGGCAACATCTTGACCAAGACCTTCTTTAGCGGCTTCTCCGGCAATCTTAGTGGCAGCTAAAGCTTTATTAAACTGAGTAATAGCAGGAATTAATTTACCTACTTGACGAACACCACCCAATTCTTCAGTAATAGCGGAAAGAGTAAGTGCATCACCTTTTCTAATAATCTCTCCAAGACCTGCTGACAACTTTTGAAATGCAGGGAATAATCCTACAAAGTTACCCTTAGCATCTATCAACTCAATATTGAATTGCTTTAAGAAGTCAATAGTACCTCTACGCTGAATTCTGGTAAAGATAGTTCTTAAACCTACAGCAATAGTATCGGCACTTTCACGAGTAGTAGATCTAACAGCTGTAAAGATACCAATTAATTCATTTAAAGATTTCTTTGGATCGTCAAACTGACCAGCAGCTTGAGAGAACACACCACCAGCACGTCGAATGACAGAAACAAGATCTTCGGCTTCAACAGCAAACTTCTTAGAAACAGCATTAATACTAGATAGAACCGCTTCGGAGTCGGCTGCGGCAATATTAAATTGAGCCAATGCCGCAATGAGACCTTCAGCTGTATTCTTCATTTCTCCAAACGAAGGAGCCAAGCTAGAACGAGCAACTGCTGTTATAGAGGCACGAACTTGCTCGATCGACTGGCCTGTCTGTGCAAATGTTCGAGATAAAGCAGCTAATTCATTAGCATCTACACCCAGAGAATTAGAAAGATCATCAATAGTAGCCTTAAGGCTATTAATTGCATTCTTACCAGCGCTAGTAACCTGTACAACCTTAGTAATTTCTCTTTCATAGTCTATAGCTGCTTTAGTAGCATTTTGAAGTGCTCGAACAAAACCAAATACAACACCAGTAGCTACTGTAAAAGCCGAAAACCGTCTAATAGCCAATGCAGCGTCTTTACCGAAAGCTTGAATTTCGTTACGAGCCTCTGCTACGTTTTTACCTGTATTTTGCAAAGACTTTTGAACATTAGACTGCGACTTAGACATTGCCTTACTGGCTGTATTTAAATTGTTAAATCCTTTACCCAATCCACTCAAGTGAGAGTTTGCTGTTGCGGCGGATGCTTGCAACGCACCCATATTCCTATTAAGGTTTGTAAGCCCCTTATTGAAAGCACCCAATTGCTTACTAATATTTTTGGGTATCTTAAGATTAATAGAAGTACTAACACTTCCTAATTGGCTTTGAATCTTTTTTGTAACGGCCTTAATGTTCTTAGGACCGCTCAAAATAACATGGGCATTAATATTAAAAGCCATTGGCTACCTCAATATAAAAAAATGGCCATACCATCAAACAGTTATACTGTTTCCGGTATGACCACTATCCCCATAACACTCAATTGTCAGACTTCTCACTCGTAGCTTCGACAGTTTTCTTTTTGCTCTGTTTTGTTTTTGACTTAGGTTTTGTTTTTGCCACCTCCACTACTTCTTCTGTCTCTTCTACTACTTCTTCTACTTCTTCTGTTATATCTGCATCATCAACCCACCAATCAGCAGAATCTACAGCATTTCCATCATCATCTAAAAATGGGCTATGTTCTACGTCAAAATTACCTTTATCATTAACCGCTCTACCTACAGGATCTACAGTCGTCGAAGTGCCGTCTGCATTCCATTTAATAAAGTTGCCATCTGTGTCAATATGCTTACCATCCTTGTTAATCAACCGGCCTTCTTTATCAATCAAACGTAATTTTTTATCAATAAAATTAAACTTCTTAAGAAACTTATTCTCAGGAAGCTTAGCATCAAGACTATCACTGCCAGAAACTAAATAATAAAATTCAGTAGCTCCTGCAGCAGCAACCGGATCTTCCTGCTGTGTTAAATAATCATCTAATTTATTAGGAAAATAAAGATCGTCTACTTTATGATCACCATCATCTTCATCATACACCAAACAGCATGAGAACAGAAAGTTAAAACGTGAGGCATCAGCCTTTCCTTCGCATGTATTAGAGTCTAAATCTGTACGAGAAGACAGTAATTCCACCATCTTATTACGGTTGGCTGTCATCTCTAAGGCTATGGCTCGCGCTTGACTAAGCTTAACACCCCCCTTTTGGAGTCTATATTCGCTATCCAATGTGAGTCGCCTTAATGTTTGATATTCCTCTTCTCGATCATCATTCCAAAGCTTCCTTTTACGGAGTTCTCCTTCTAGTTGATCTCTTAATAAATCACCCCTACTAAGCGAAGTATTAAAGGTTTTAGCACGCATTTCATTAGCTTCTTTAATATCCTGCACCTGTGGGACACGTACAGCATACTTCTTTCCCTCTACCGTAAACTCTCTTCTAGTTTTATTTTTTTCTTCTGGCATATTAAGACTCCTCATGATTCCTGCAAAAATTAGTTACATAACGATTCCAAGAAAGTGTGTACTGAGCAATTTCATTCTGCGCAGCTCTTAAATTGGAATTACCATTGTCTAGCACTTTAGAGCGCGTCTCCATCCATACATCTCTCCAATATCTCTGATCCTCATCTAAGTCATTCATGGATAAGCCATGGCCCCACAAATCTCCAAACCTTTCTTCAAAAGCTGCGAGTGAACCTATAATAGTTGTGTCAAATTTTTTCTTAAGTATGTTAAGCAATCTACGTTTGGAATTATCTTTATAAGTGTTGTCGCTATCAGTACGTCTTTTTTTAGCTTGATGTTTAAATTCTGTAAAATCATCATCATAATCCATATCAGCGTCCTCCTTTCATTTTCGATTTAAACTCATCCATTTGTTGTCTACGCAACTCTAATTGAGTATCCGGTAAATGTTGTGCCTCTATCATTCCATCGTGACTCTCAATCATCTTCTGACGCTGTTTAATTTTCATACGAGCGTCAGTGTCATTTAAGTCATATACGTTGTCAGCATCTTCTCTAGTAGGAGCGTGTAAGAAGACCTCCTGAGCCTTGTCAGGAACATTCTTTATAGAATCTACTTGTTTCTGCTTCTGATCTTTTTCACGTTTCCGTCTCTGCTCAATAAGCCATCCGTCAAACATATCATCATCTTCAAACACTTCATCAGGAGGGCACTCCATACTTTGATATGCGTTGTCATACATTTTAGCAAATGTTACTAATGTCTTTTGATCGTCTGTCCATTCTACAGGAGGAACTCCAATACATGATTCTTTACCTAAATTCCACAATGTTCTCCATGGATCATTGCGTACCAACTCTCTAAATTCCTCTATAGATATTATATCATGATCAAGAAAATTAATAACTTTTTCTAAAACAGTTGAGTCTGCATGCCAAAAACTTTCTTCATCATAGACATGATTTCCTTTATTATCCAGCAAGCACATAGCAGTAATAAATTTGTTTTTTGTTAAATGAGCATGATAATCTAAAGTCATATAGTCTAAAGAATGTTTCTTCGCAAGGGCATTATTTAATGACCTTTTAGCTATTTTAAGTGTCTTTCTAAGACGTTTCTGTCTATCAGAATTATATAGGGATTTATATAAAGAAATCTTTTTATCCTCAATATGTTTTTCTAATTTTTCTAAGTCTTCACTGTGCGCATCACCCCAGATTCCTAAACCTATAAGAAATAACTTAGATTTTTCTTTGGTAATTAAATTATCAAAGCGAAGAGATTGCACAGTTTCCTGATAAATATGCTCTGCAAGAAAACGTATTTCCTTAGAAGGGGCAATGAGACGATACTTAATATCGTCGATAGAAATAATCTTTATGCCACTAATAATTTGATAAGTTAAAAAATTCCTACGTCCTTCATCCATTTACATGCCCCATTAAAAGTCAGTAGCTAAAACTCGCCTCAAATCCTTATTTATTTGCTTGCCAAGGCTATCGCTTTACTACTGACAAAAGGGGGAGAGCAAAAACCTCTCCCCCCATTGTGTCTAATATATCAACCTTTTTGCTTATGCAGTCAGGTAATTACTTCGGTTAGCCCACCATTCAGCTCCCGACGCATTGGGATCTTCTGGATGAAGAACGGTAAAGTCATTAAAGGTGGTATAACTGTAACTTACAGTCACATTACCTCCACCAGCATCTCCTCCACCATAGTTAACCGACGCTAATTTATTTTTCTCACCAAGATAAATTCGAGTGCCTTCACATGCAGCAATACGAATTCTTTGATTAGACAGGTTATCGACAATGCCCGTACAGGGGGAAACTGAAGTTACGCAGCCATCAGCAAAAGCGTTAATCATGTCACCGCTGAGAGACAAGACTTCAATATCGCAAGTAACTTCTACAGGGAAAGTAACCACTCGCGCGTAGGGTTGTCGCGTGCCCAATTCAAACAGTTCCTCACGACCTAAGTCTGTCGAAACCGTAATACTTTGAATGTGAGCTACGTTGTTAGCATTTTTAGGACTCATCCAACCATTAGTATCAACACCGGGAATTTCCGTGGGAAGATATGTGTAATCTACACCACCCGCATCTGAAGCCGTGGTGGTAGCAAATGCCAAGTTCTCGCGACGATTGACACCACCTTCAGAACCAGAAGCTGATCCTGCAGTTGAACCAGCAAATGGAGCGTCCAAAACGGAAAACGCACCTGTCGAAGTAACAAATGCCCATCCGGGAGTAGCACAATCAATAGCGCTTGCGCTGGTTCCATTTTGCCATCCCTTATTATTCCCAACAAGAGTCACGTCTTCACTGAAGTTATCTTCAAGTGGGAAGTTATAGCTAACGGCACTGCAGAACATGCCCGAGGCTTCCATTTGTTGAATCGGGTTTCCACTGGCACTGTCTTGCGTGTCAGGCCAGATACCCAAACCTACAATACAGTTAGCATTGGAACGTCCAGCTAGAGTAGGACCATGATTATGCGAATCTTCGTCCGTAGCAAGATGGTAAATTAATGGATATCCATCCAAAACCTTGCTCATCGTAACTTCAATATCAGGCACGCCTTCAATATTCTCATAAATTGCCAATTGACCAAGCTCAAATGCTTGTTCCAAGTTAAAAGTCGTAGTGACAGCAACTGACTGAACACCGTGCGCAGCAATCCAAGTCGTATCACCGTCTTTACGAAAAGCCACTTGCTGATTTGCAAAATAAATTCTATTAGCCATTAAATCTCTCCTGTGCTTGGGAAATTCTTAACTTTTCAATATATATGGGGAGGAAATCTATCTATAAGATACACCATTAAGACAAAATAACCTCAAAACTCGCTCTAACCGTACCCTCATACAATCTGGAGTTATAGGATTCCATCTCTGTAACTCCCATATCAGTAATTCTAGCAGATGTATATTGATATCCCGGAGTATTCACTATTCCAGAATAGTTATTTTGAGGTGCTATGACCATCCCTCTATAATCAAGGGGATAAGCTCCAGAATCCGCTAATTTATTGGAATCATAAAGCATTAATGTATTATCTTTTTGTATAGAAATAATGTCTACAAGCTGGTTTCTCCACCACCTAGACTCAGCAACTATATGAAAAAGGACATCTTGCGTGATAAAATTATTAGAACTACCTAGCTCATAGGGCTGAAAAATTCTACGAGGAACTACCTCAATTACTACAGCTGGCATCTGCACTCGATGGTTAGCCAGTATCCCCCAATTACCAGAAGACACCTCGTTAAACGTCGCATCATCTACCCTCATCGAGTTATATTGTAGTTCGTCCCACCATGGAGCTTGATCTGCAATATATGTCTGAACATTTCTATAACTATACTCTAATTTAACTGTAGAAGTAGTAGAAATGGGACTATCAAACACCACCCTTCCTAAAGGATAATTATAGTGATGTGGATAGGTTGCATCTCCAGTCCCATAGAAAGTGCCGTCTATAGAAACCCCAGTAATAGAAACAGGGGTTCCGCCCGTATAGGGTATTCCAGTCTCCCACACCCAATCTTTGCGAGCGCTTTCCCATATTTGACCCGCTGAATAAGCAGGATCATCTACGAGTCTAAGTTTATCAAATGTTCCTCCAAACGCACCAGAAGTAGGAATAGTGACATTAAACCATCCACCAATCCCTAATAGTCCCCAATCGAGATAGCTCTTTAAATTAGACTCTAATTCTGAATTTAAAAGAGTATTTCCCACATTAGAGACACGTTGCAATTGGGTAGAAATAGTACAACTCATTTTAAAATGCCCTTAACCGTTGTTTCTACTAATTGATCAATCACCTGTTCAATATTTCCTAGCGCTCGCGTAGCAAAGTTATTCACTGAAGTACCAGAAAACTCAGGAGGAACTTGCCAACCACCTCTTTGTTTACTAATCATAATTCCCATGCCTGTACGACTGCCTCTCGTATTACGTGAAAATTCATATTTAGTGATTATTCTTGTATCACCCTCTAAAAGTAACCATTTCAACCACGGTATTGTTCCTTGACCACGCTTACTTTTATATGTATAGCTTGCGTGTGGAAGTGATAATACGTCGCTATAATCATCTTTTATAATACCAATTTCTATAGATAAAAATGGGCTCTTACCCACTTTAACTTTTACTGAAATATTATTTATCCATGTATCAATAATCGACAGAATTCGAGTGTCTGATTCTGGAATACCTAGCTGAGCTTTCAATTTTCCTTGTACAATAGACTGATATTCAGGAGTGGCTATTAATGATGTCCTAACAGCGTCTCTAAGCCCATCTGTAATAGTAGTCTTAATTTTATCTACTTGACTCTTAATTGTATTAATAATTTCTTTAACAACATTATTTTTAAATTTAGAAGGAAAGCTAGATTCTAATTCAATAGTAGCGATAATAGTCATTAGCCTAACCTGCGCCAAGTACAAATAACAAATTCATTATTGCCTAAACCAATAGGAGTAGGCTCGCTCACTCGTTCGTATCTATGCGTAAAAAATCCGGAAATCTCTGTAGCCACTATAATTTCTTTCGCCCGCCGAAGTTTAGGCGTCATCGCCTTTTTAGCCAATGTTTGTATATAGCCGTCAGCAGTATTCACAGGGGTTGACATTTCTAAAAACTGCCTTGGGTCAAAAATAACGGCTAAGTTAACATCTTCCGAACTAATGACAGGTTTTTGCCCCACACCATTACACAAAGGACAAATGCCCCCAAAAGGAAATGGAACAGGACCGCCATCTTGAAATCGATTAGAAGACTTTCTTCCAATAGGATCAAAGACGCAGTTGACACAGCTTTCATATTTAGTAATACCATAATCTAGCGTACAAGCAATAGTTAAGGCATCGTTTTCTAATATTGCCGAAATAGCGTTATTGAAAACTGTCTTTAAACTACTATTTATAATTCCGCTAAATGGATTAACCATATCTCACTATACCATATTAAGAGCAAGGGGGGCATCCAGTAATAGCATTATCATATTTAGTAAACACTACTCCTGTAGATGGAATTGCCGAAGCCGTTGTAGCATTTCCATTGTATCCAAGGCCAAAGGCATAACTGGCATTGAGAAAGCCGCTCCCCCGAGGAGAGCCTACAATAACCCCTCCGTTATTAATAGTCGTAGACTGGTAAGGCCCAGCACCCGACATTGCACATGTAATAACATCTGACATAATTCAACCCCTTAGTATCGAGGATATATACCGCCTAAGCCTTCGTTACTAGCATATCCAACAGACCCCAGCATATTGCTCGGATTATAGTCATTAGCAACAAAGGGAGACATAACAGCACGAATAATTTTTGCTCCGTCATAGCTCATGTTGTAGATCTTCTTCAACTCTTCGTATGATTTACACGGACCTTCATTAAGTAGCGTTCCTAAATACTGACCATAGCTACTAGTTTGTAAAGATGCTGGACCAATTCGGGCAGTCACTCCCTGTGCTAACGCCGCAGTTCTAAAATTCCCTTCATCTGCAATACAAGCAGCTTTCAAAACTAAAAAGTTAACTAGCTCATCACCATCATCCTGTTTAGTAGGATAGAGAGGATCTGGAGTAATTGTTCTAGCTTCCACATCAACCACATAAGTATTTTTAAAGTTAACTTCCATAGGCACTACATAAGCAGCCGTAATGAGTAAATCATCTAGTCGCTGAGGGGTGTAACGCACAGCATCACAACCGGCGTCGTTCAGCAATGTACGTAACATGATTAAGCTGGTATTTTGCCATGTTGCCATATTATTGATCCGTTACATATAGGATGCCATCGCCCTCAAGAATTTGAGAAGCGTCTGTAGTTACCAATATTTCTACGCGATACGTGCTACCCAATGTGCCGCTTGCAATATACATTGTGATTTTTTTTGAGCCTGCCGCTACACCTGACGAAGTAATGCTTAAGTCCGTAGGATACCCTCCTACTTTTTCAGAAACAATAGAAGTAATGGAACTAATGGACTCGTCTGTGCCAAGAACACTAGTAAAATCCATCTCAAAGAATCGAGTTTCTGCGGGCTGCTTACACAACCTTTGATTTGCTGTTAATGCCATAATTATGCCGTTGTCCCAGAAATTTGAACTTCATAAAAACTGTTAGTTGCTGACTCACCAGCACCTAACGACATCTTTAACCACATACCTTGATAATCAGCCGCCGCTAATGTACTTCCCACCATACCACTTGGGCCTACTCCAAAACCACCACCAATTCCGGTAGGAGCAGTTGTACGATTAGTTACTGTTTGGTTGGATTGCTTGGAATCTTCTAGTCCAAAATCAATTTTTGAATATAAACCACTACTTACTTCGATGACTGTCGCATTCTCTAAGGTGCTAGTACTATTATTATTTTTTACAAAAACTTTTGCATAAAGGGTTTTAGTAGTACTAATGCTAGACGTAGCATCATAAAATGGTCTACAAAAACCACTTTCCCCAATAGGAATGTCTGCAACCTTATTTACACCATTTCCACTTGCTGTAATAACTCCAGCTGCCCCAGACGATAAGACGCAGGTCAATATTCTTTCATATATATTAGAACTTGTTACAGTAGTTGTCCCATTAATGGCTAAGGTTTCACTTACAATAGAACCTCCCGCATTTCTGCCAGTTACCGCTACATTTTGCAGGTCTACGGCACTTGTGCTTACAAATTTAATAGTTGCCGCTGAGGAGGGATCGGTAAAAGTAGCCCTTATAGAACTATTAATATCACCACCAGCCGTACCTGTATCGTCGGTTGGTTTGTTTAAAGCCATATATATAACTAAATCGCTATTTGCTACGCTCACTGCTACCCCCAGTTTATGTAATAGTCCATTTTAATGTTTGTGTATTTAATACCCATTGTTTTCCTCTACTAGTTAATACCCATTTTAAGGGCACAGGGAAGGTTTTCTCTCCAATAATTTCAATAGGAATATTTTCACTAACTAAAACTTGACCTGATCTCACCTCCACCGGGATATTATTATCCTTAAGAATCTTCGCCAGAACTTCAACAGGAATAGAGGCTGTAGTGGTAACCACTACTCCTGCAGGAATAGTACTAAAAGGAAATTCTGATGGTGATGAGAAACCGAACATAATAAAATCAATCCATAAAAAGTAAAAACGACTTGCCAGTTTGGGCAGCTACTGATGCTACAAATTGGTCAGCCCCAATATCCCATGTGTCCCCTTCAGCATCTCGATCTCTCGATTGGACGTCCACAGAAAGCAATGTGCCACAGGCGGAATCGCCATACGTGTTTCCAGCACTAACAGTAACCCCCCCTCCCAAGTCGACGCCAGCACCAATAGCGTCAGCTCCCGATTTTAGTCGCAGATCCTCAGATCCTTCAGCGTTAGAAACAAACTGATCAGCAGCAGCTTTGTTAGTCAAAGAGTTTGTTCCACTGGCGGAAGAATCGCTAGACAAATTGTAATCATGCGCAATGTAGCTCCCGTCACCCCCAAAGATAAAATCACCCACTGTGTATCCGGTTCCGCTTTGAGTAACGTCCACTGAGATGTTGTTCTTCACGTAGACAGTGCTGTGATTGTTGTACGCGTGAACCCCCGCTAGGGTAAACGGGTTGACGCATGTCGCAGTCCCAGTGAGCCTGTAGATCGTATTGTTCGCCACTAATGATTTTTTATTAATGCGGATTGCAACGCCGTCCGCGGCGTCGGCTCCGGGAACTCCAGAAAATACCATATCGTATAAAATATTATCATAAACTGCGCTAGACTCACTTTCCATCGCTATCACTCTTGTCCATCGGGCACTGGACGATTCAATATTGTGGACAATACAGTGATGCATGAGTCCTGCCCACGCGTACGCACCCCCATAGGCGAGCCAATAGCCCCGCTCGCTCGCTGCACAGCCGTAGCCGTTATGATTAAATTCTAGCCACTCCACACACACCTGCGGCCCGGTCGACCCCGCGGTACTATTCTGTATGCCAAAACTACTAGTGGCAACAACCCTTGCGCCAGATCCTGCTATTCCCGTGTGCCGTTCTCCCGCCGCCACACTCAATCTAGCCTGCGTTAAACACCCTACTCCTCCTACAGAGGTTCCATTATTCAGATTCCACCTACCGCCAATACTGAATACGCTGTCATCGTAACATTCCCCAGCAGCAACGTCACCTACATTATATATAGTTCCATCGTTGAGATCGTCTTCCCACGCATCAAGAGTAGCATAGTCCCTACCGCCCGCTGAACCAATACTTTTTGTCACAGTTGCCATAGATCACCTTATAATATTATGATGCCAGCGGCTACTTTATCTACATGAATATCATCCATATGATGGCGCTCTGCCATAGAAACATTCTGACGTGCGTCAACTTCTTTTTCACGATTACGTACCTCATCAATATCAATACCTAGTTCAGTTGATAAATCCCAATAAGGTACTCGCCATCGCCTTTTAGCTATTATGTTATCATCATTAGTCCCGTCTGTTAGAGGGTTACGCCTTTCTACACATGTAGGGACGGACACATCGCATACAGTACCATTTTTAACCCCCGTACAATTTAATGGTAGAAAGGCGCTTCTTTCACGCAGACTGAAGGGGAACCTGCAATGATTCTCCCTTAAGAGGTCGGTATGGGTTTCAATTTCGTTCCACATAGTTGCCGCCATAGCTTCATTTCGCATTTCAGCTCCATACCATATTTCCTTACCCTGTTGAGACCCAAATATCTTGTGCCTATCACTTTTTAATCTACGCTTAAGATATAAAGCCACATCAATATACTCACCATTTTCATTAGTGGTATTGCTAATAGTGTCTACTTCATCAGTTAATAAATTATATCTTTCAACTTCATTACTATTAAGTCGAGTAAACTTATATTTGTGAGTTATTTCCGTATGCTTTTGTAACAAGGTTCCTTCATGTCTAAGGCCCACGCTGTTCATTGAAAACTGACGTGGATGACAAATTAGATCCGCGTGCGTCAAATGGATATGGGGATTCGTAACGGTCGCAAGGATATCCCCATCTTGATTGAACAGATGATTAGAACCCGGACCTTCGGGATTGATTTTTAGTATAAATTCCATTATATATTTTGTCCTACTATAAAACCGTCAAAATTACCAGATTGGGCAGTAGATCCACTCACCTCTATACATAAAAAGCCTAATAAGTCAGCCTTACCGCCAGTAGTGGTTAAAGTAGGAGCAGTTCCTCCTTCGGCCCACTTAATTGTATTAAACCACGTAACCGTTTGACTACCCGCTCCACTTTGTGCTATTCTAATCAAAAACTTTTGACCTACACTTGCATTGGTTATAGCTAGTGTTCTACTTCCCCCTAAAGTAACATTGTGAGTATTACCTTCATTTAAATCAAAAGTAATAGTAGCACCATCTGTACCAGAAGTTAGCGGAGTTTTAAACGCTCCCGCGATCGTGACACTGCCGTCACCCGAGACTTGCAGCTTGTTGTCGAGGACGTTGAGGAATCCGTCAGTATGACTTGTCGAACTGTTGAACTGACCAGACAGCATGGGGTTAGCAGGATCAGTGGGAACATCTCTCGTAGCTACTACAAAACCAGAAGTAGGAGCATGTACGCGAGGACCAATAGCAATTCCACACTCGCCTTGAGCTTCAGCTTGGTATCCCCAAGCCAAACCATAGCTATAATCTGCTAAAGCCTGATGCCCTACAGCTACACTCGCAAATCCATCACTGGATGAACCCATTCCTATAGCAACAGCATGCGTTCCAACACCTCCAGCGTTTCTTCCTACCGCAACTGCGTCTTCGGCACCAGCTGATTGTGATCCGATAGCAGTTGAATTTATAGCATTTGCGATGGCATAGTAACCCACAGCCGTGCTGTATGCGTGAGTCTTGGCTTGCGTCATAGCCCCAACCGCAACTGAATACCCATAAGCCTCAGCGCGATCACCCACAATGGTTATCTGCTCGGTCGTGCCAGCGGCAATGGCGTTGCGGCCTATTACCACACTGTGGTTTGCGGTACTATAAGCCCCAGAACCAATACTCACAACACCCACACGAGAGGCATCAGCCACGTTAGAAACAATCGTGCCGCTAACCAGCATCGTAACACCATCATTAGCTGTAACTGGTGTGATACTCGCCAGCGTAGTGCCAGCACTGTTCTGCCACTGCGTCAGGTCAGCCGTTTGTGAGGCTGCGCCCTGAATGATAGCGCCCACGTCCGTCGCTGCAAAGTTCGTGACATCCAGCATGGCGTCTGGAGCTGAAGTGCGGTTGATACCGAACTTGGTGCTCGTTAGGAGGTAGCCGTTCGTCGAGGCCGCAGACGAGTTGAAGAGGCCGGAGAGGATAGCGTTTCCAACACCCGCAGCTATGGCCAAACCCGACGTAGGAGCACCCGCTTGGTAACCTAAAGCAACACCACTGTCAAGCGCCCACGACTCTATTCCAATAGCAATCGCCCTTTTCCTAGGTTTGGTCTTACTTAGATAGCCAATGGATATGCTTAGGTTGCCAGCCTCTGAATCGCTCCCTATACTAATCGCATTTACATCGTTTGCGTCGGAGGATTGTCCAATTGCGATTCCCCCACCTCCGGGGGCATCCGCCGTATGGCCTATAGCTATACTATTACTAGCAGCGCCCGCATAGCCCCCAACCGCTACGCCTTCGGCGGACGCTGAAC
>VTLG01003037.1_pt1 | contig 13586 bp, 13 predicted proteins | sample 4694571 | NCBI WGS metagenome assembly VTLG01 (sample SAMN12604809, study PRJNA352737) | marine metagenome | biome: ENVO:00000447; feature: ENVO:00000209|ENVO:00000569|ENVO:01000036; material: ENVO:00002151; isolation source: viral sequences binned using virsorter ...
CAGATACTGAAAGTACCTTCGATGTCAATGATAGTACAAGATCGTCATATCGCTCTTGGTCTAAAATTATATATTTTTCTCCTGCGCTATTCAGCGCAGTGGTTTGGATATCGTCGTATTCTGACTTTCTGGCTTTTGCTGCCTCAACAACATCTGTTTTAACAGCAGCATTAAAAGTCAGTACTCGGTATAGTCCACCATCGTTAGTTGACATTTTTTATCCCCTATGTTAGTTCTATGAATCGACTGTTGCGTGTCTCGCGCACTAATACACTGCCGTTGCGCTGCACGTAGTAAAAAATCGATTTGACTTCTTCGACTGAATTCTTAACATCATTTAATGAAATCTCACCAGCTTTGATTTTTTTATACGATTCTACAGAATCGAATGTAACAATCATGTATCGCTCATCGCCATTCTTGTAATCAAGATCGATTGGCTTAAAATGCGCCTCAATAGCAACATCTTCAACTGGTTCAACAAGATCGACTAGGTCAACTGGCTTAACTTCAGCAGAATCTTCTGCATCAGTCGCATCAACAATCTCGTCGGTCACTTCTTGCTGTACTTCTTTCGTTTCTACGCTAGATTCTTCTTCCAGTAGCAATTCTTCCCAAGGAAGTGGCTTCAGTGGAGTTTTTTCTTCAGCGATTTTTTCTAGCTGCTTAATCATAGCACCTTTAGACGCGCGGTCGTTCAGTCCTTCGCCGTAATACTCCTGAGAAAACTCTAGAATTTTGGTCTTAGTTAGTGTGTTTGCGTGTTTAGTAAGTTCACTCACGGCAAACCTCCTTCAAAAATGATTCAAACTTGTGTTATTATTTATATTTATTTCATAACAAAGAAGTCAATCAATCTTCATTGACATCATGTGTACACATATTTATAATGTTCGAAAACCCAAACAAGAAAAAAGAGGCAAAAATGAAAAAATACGTAGTAGGCGGCGCTGTTCGTGATGTCTTAATCGCAGACAGTATGCAAAGCGAGTACATAACTCTACCACTCGTAAAAGATATCGATTATGTCGTGACTGACTGTACGCATCAACAAATGAATGATCTCTACGGCGAAACAATCGGCAAAGATTTCCCTGTATGGCTTGATAGCGAATGCAACGAAGTCGCACTAGCTCGTATCGAACGAAGCACTGGCAACAAAACAACTGACTTCACGTTCAATACAGAAAATGTAACAATCGAAGATGACCTTGGTCGTCGCGATCTTACAATCAATGCAATGGCGGTACTATCTCACAAGTACAACGCGCTGCTTGATATACAAGACATAGTCGACCCGTATAACGGTCTCAGTGACGTTAAAAACAAAATTCTAAGACATACTACTGATGCATTCAAAGAAGACCCTCTACGCGTCTTACGCGTAGCGCGATTCTATGCTAGATACTATGATTACGGGTTTACTGTCGCAGACGAAACGAAAGAGCTATGTGCAGAAATGATCGCAGATAAAATGCTCGACAACTTACCGAAAGAACGAGTATGGCTTGAAACAATGAAAGCACTCTCAGAAAAGAATGCGCACATGTACTTCGCGTTTCTAAGCGATATCGGTTTTTGCTCTGTCCCTAGCACGCGTGAACTAATGAACTTGAAGCATTACACAACAAGTCCATTACATACATCAGAACAATCGCTAATGGCGAAATGGGCAGCTTTCGATCATCGAAATCGATACACTCGTCAATTTGGCGCTACAAAGCGTTTTGACCGTACATCTGAAATACTACTGATGCTGAATTCATTGAATGCGTTTGATTCATCATGTATCGATGCGCTAAAAATGCTAGGAGCGTACAAAGAAGGCGGTGAGTTTAAAATTGCACTAAGTCAAGTTAGTGATGAAGTGAAGAGAAAAGTTATCGAAGATATTGTCGATGCGACTCGAAATGTAGTGGTTGACGTCGAACCGGGACCAGAGTACGGTCTGGCTCAAATGAGAAAGCGTCGATTGATTGCAGACGAATTATTACGCTGCTTATAATAAAAAAGGCTCCCAAATGGGAGCCTTTCTTTTGAACTATTATAGTCCTGATACGAATACTCGACGGAAGTACGAGTTACGTGCCATTGATGCTGCTGTAGGAGCACCGTTACCAACTTTTTCAAGAGTTGCATCACGATCCGCGAACGGGTTGATTTGCATACCGTAACGAGTCTTAAACCCGATTACTGGTTGGAAGTTACGGCTGTCTGAACCACGTAGTGGAGTTAGCGGTACGTAAGGTGAGTAGTAAACACCCGCGTCCATTTCAGAGCCTTTGTAACCAACTGTGAAGTAATCGCTTACTGCGTATTGGTCAACGTAAACTTTCATACGACCACCTAGAACACCCGCAAACACAGTTTGGTTAGTGTCAGTGTTCATAGAACCATCTTGCATACCTTGTGCAGCGTAGCTAACCATAGTATCTGTCATAGACAGTGCTGATACAACGTTACGAGATGCGATGATGAAGTTACCGTTACCACGACCAGTTTGACGACCGATTTCGTTAGCTTCTTTTTCGATTTGAATTAGTAGAGCTTTGTATTGCTCACCAGCCCAACGTGCGCCACGAACATCTTTAGTATCAGAGAAGTCAAATACACCAGCTTTACCAGTACCTTGAGTCCAACCAGTCTTACCGATTTGAGCTTGAGCATTGATTAGGTTGATAACTTCACGGTTAAGTTCAACCATTACTTCGTTAGCAAGAATGCCGCTTAGCTCTGCATCTGCGTCCATACCATGAACAGCGCGTAGGTCTTGTGCAAGTTCGATTGAGTATTGAGCTTTTAGCTGACGTGATTTCGCTTCGACAACCTGTTTGTCGATACGGAATGACATCTCGTTCCAAGGGTTACCAGAAGTACCGTTGAAGCCTTCTTGAGTTTCAGCTAGGTTTGTTGCCATACCTGCATCTACTTCAGCAACTTTACCAGTTGATACTAGAGTTTGGTATTCTTCAGCAGTTAGTTTACCTGCTTCTGCACCACCCGCTGCTGCGTCAGCAAGAGCGATGAAGTAACGTAGGCTTTCGTCGCCGCCAGTCATTGTTACTACAGCTTTGTATGCAGTACCGATTGTAGCACCAGCATCTGTTGCAGGTAGGTTAGCAATAGTTGCGCCTGCCGCTTGACCAGAGAATGATGCATCTGGACCGATACCTGGTTTGAATGCTTCAGAACCAGTTAGCGGATCTTTACCGTAGATTGAGCGAAGAGTGAACACTTGGCTAGTTGGACCAGTCATTGGCTGTACGCCCGCAATGTCAAACGCGATAAGCTGTGGGATTGCACGACGAACCATACCCATAACGGCAGGGCCGATGTCAGTTACAGCGCCTGAAGTAGTACCCGAAGCAATGTTATCAACGGAGCCGTGTACGCCATCAACTACAGCTTCTTGCAAGCCAGAGTTGAAAGCTTCTACTAGTTGCGGATCTTTGTACATTGGATCGCTGTTAATATCGCGGTCTTGGTTCTCAAAGATTTTCGCAATTAGTTTTTGCTTATTTGCAGTTGCGATTTCTGGCATGTCTGCACCGTCTGCTTCAAGCAAATCTTTCCATTTCTCAGTTAGGTTCATTTCAATGATTCCTTAATTATTTCTAAAATTTACAAAAGTATTTATATAACGTAATTTTACGTTGTTATTTGCTTATCGTTTGACAGCGTTCAAATATGCAGCCATAGATGGAACCGCAGATTCTTTCATTTTTTCGTCGTCAACCTTTTCAGCGTCATCTTCGCCATCTTTTTTAACATCTGGCTTTTTCTTGTCTTCTACTTCTTCGTCGTATTCTTTCTCAGAAAGTTTAATACTAGTAGCAAACTTGATAACACTATTTAGATTGTCTTCGAAGTTCTCATCAAAACGAATTGACTCAGCCAGATCATTAACCTGCTCTTTCTGAGACTCGGCCATGCCTTTGGTTACTCGCTCAACGATGATATTTTTTTCTACGTAGTTAGCGTATTCTTTGTGTTTGCGGTTTTCTACCACAACTGTATCGATACGAGCTTCAAGATCTGAAATGTTCTCTTCAAGCGCATCGATCATGTCGATTTTTTCGTCAGGACAATGTACATTGTTTTCAATGAATACATTTTTCATGCCTTCCATCAAACCGTCAAACATTGAAACTTTTAGACCGTTTTCAACAGCTAGCTTGTTTTCAGCCATCCATGCATCAACAACATGGTCTAGGTATGAATCAAGCTTGTTTTGCATTGATTCTGCTAGGTGCTCGCCGTATTTTTCAGCAGCTTCGTTTAGGTCGTCTTTGTGAGAAGCAATGATTTCTTCTGCTTTCTTAGCAGCTTCAGCGATATGTGCTTCTGCAAGCTCAACTGCTTTTGTCTTGATAACACTTTCGAAAACAGTGCTGAACTCATTACGAACATCTTCGGAAAGTTCAACTGATTCAAAAATGCTGTCCAAAGCAGTAGTGATTTTGACATCATCTTTTGACGCCACTTCAAGTAGTTGCTCTTTGATTTGCATCTTCTTCAATTCCTTAAATATGTTTAGTATATTTATAAGAGAGTTTTTAACGTTTCCGCTAGTTTCGCAAATTCAGCGTCATTGCGCTCAGCAATTTCTTCTGTTTTCACTTCTTTAGCAGTTTCATTTGACTCAGTTACTGGTTTAACGTAAGCATTAGGAGCACTAGGACCCCATACCACATCAACCCCGACTGTCAATCGAAAGTCAGTTACTTCGTTGATGCCGTCAACTTGCTTAACTGAACCAAGACCTCTTGAACTCACGCCCGGTACCCAACCGCCTTCGATTAGACCACGAACAATTTGTCCCTTCGGTGTATTTAGTACGATGGCTTTACCCATCACGTTATCACCGTCCCACCACATCTCTGTGATTCGTATCGCAGCTTCTGCTGGGTCTACGTTCGAACGGCTCGGATGATTCAACTCACCCAATGCTTGATTCGCGTTGACTTGTTCTTTCATGTATTTAGATACAGCTTTTTCCATAACTTTTTTCGGATACCGACGTCCGTTACGGTTTACAACGTTTGACTGTAAAAAAATACCCTCGATATACAGATCGCCACCTTTTTCTTTCGGCAACTTAGCTTCAACTAGTGGGCGCTCTCCAAGAGATTCGGTTAAATCACTAGAAACACCCCATGTCTCAATCAACAATTCCATGTTTAAAACCCCATCTGATCGCGTTTTTTCATCGACTTAGCGCGAAGCTTGTTAGCTTTGCGTTCTTTGCTAGTCCCTTTCTGACGCTTTCGTGTTTTTGCTGCTTTTCGAGCAGTTCTTTGGCGCTTAGACTTACTAAGACCTGTATTCTGTGCCGCTTTTCTCGCACGAGTTGCGCGATCAAGCTGTTTGCTGATTAAGCTACCGCCATTTAGACGATCAGCTACTGAAACTTTTTTAACAACCTTTTCAGATAGGTCGAGTTTCGCGCAAGCTTCTTCTAACGTCAGACCATTTTTAATCGACTCTACAATTGAAACGACTGCTTCAACTTCTTCTGCTACTTCAGCAACGTCTTCGAATTCGACTTCACTTGCCTGACTATATGCATTGATAGTAGCAGTGATAGTAGAGCGGGCAATTGTGCCGCTCAATACTGCTTCTGCTAAATCATCAACGATCTGTGCTTGCGCTTCTTCTGTAATGAACTTCATTTAGCTCTCCTTCGGGATTTCCCCGTCTGCTCGGATAGAGCGACCAAGTTCTTGTTTCACGTCATCAATTCGCGCTGCTACTCGATTGGCGATTTCTTGATTGAAATGTTGTTCAAAATCTGCAAGCTTACCGTCTCTCGACGCGGCTACCATTTTCTCTAAGCTCATATTATGCTACCTCGCTAAAATCCTCGGTCGTCTGTTTGGAATCGTGGGTTTGTATCTTCATGATCAATATCAGCTTGCATCGCTTCAATTTGGTCATCGGACAAACGTAAAATGTTTTTCTGAATGTATTTATGACTGTAATATTTGCCCGCATACTCAGTCACATCACGCATTGCGTTCATACGACTATTTAGAATCTCTAATTCTTTAGATTCTTCAAAGTACGAGTCTTGGTTGAATACAACATAAATCTTTTCGATATTTGCTTCCCACTCTTCTTCAGTGATTATGTTATTAACCATCAATTGATGTTTAAGCGGGTCAGTAAGTACAGTCTCGAAACGAGTCTGCAATCTCTTTACGAACTTCGTAAATTTAAGTTCATCACGCGTGATTTCTGCACCACCGCCAAAATTAATACCACCCGATTGATCTTCTGACGATGCACGTGAAGTCGGAATTCGCATTGCTTTGTATAATTTACGGTTGAAGTACATAACGTCTTCAATATCGCCTAGTGATTGCCCACCTGGGAGTGTACTTACTTCAGTACCCTTCGACCCTTCTCTACGCGGTAGATAGTAGTCTTCAAGCATAGACATAGCATTGGTCGTGTTTTTCACTGAACCCGTGTTAGTGTCGTATACAAGACGATTCTTGACGTTCTGCATGATGCCATTTACGTATTGCTGTGCTTTCTGTGTAGGCAAATTACCCACATCTACGTAGAAAACACGACGCTCAGGCGCACGCGCTAGACGATAGATGACAAGTGCATCTTCTAGCATTTTAAGTTGGTTAGCGGGCTTTATAGCTCGGTCTAGATAGCCGATTATTGTCTGTTTTTCAGAACAGCCTCGGATCAGTCCGCTATGTGCGAATACAATCGCTTCTTTTGGAATTCTAAATGAACTCTGCGAGCGAGAACTTGTGTCCATCCAGCTCGGCATTTTGTAATCGCTTTGGCGATATACGTAATATTCAAGCGTCCCTTTTACAATTTCGACGCCATCAATTGTTTCTTTCTGAATCTCGCGCACTAACTCTATTTTCATAGGGTCCAGCGGGCGAAGTTCAATAATATTATTGTCTTTGTCTAAAATTTTGTGGAAATAGATTCGAGAATCGACATACCATTTGCGAAACCACTTATAACCGTGCTTACGCATATGCAAAAGTGAAACAACTTTTTCGAATTCTTCGTTGATGCGCTTTTTAATATTTTCTGAAAAATCAGTATTATCCAAGTTCAACCAAACGACTTCTTTGTCATTTTCATAAACAATCGCCTCGTCTACTATTTCTTGAATTGCATCATCTACTTCATGATATTCCGCCAATGAACGGTAACTAGAGATCAGTTCTTTAACTGGAACTGTCCCCGATTCATTAGTAGTACCAGGGATAAACTGGCTACCCATTTGAGGCGCTAATAGGTTAGTATGGATATCTTTAGCACCGTCTACATTATCTGGCGCCGCAAATGAACGAACTGGATTCTTTTGAATATCAGATACTTCTTGCTCTTCTTCTTTAGACCAGAATTTCATAAATCCTAACATTTTATTACCTCAATATAGGGGCTCACTAGCCCCCATCTTTATTCTACTGTGAAATAGTCAAGGCTGAATGTAACTTCAAACGTCTGAATTTCATTGTTTGAATCCCAATCAAGCGCAACTTCACCTACTACCGTAGGGAAAATACCAAACACAGTAGATGTTGAAGTAGGTTCACCATTTCTATCTAACTGTGTAATCGTACCTGTACGTTTGTATTGGTCTGGCGTCTCACCAGAAACGTCTTTACCTAGTCCTACAGCACGAGATTGCCATGCCAACATCGCTTTTCGAATGTCATGACCTTCATCATTGTAAACCGTAACGTTCCAGTCGTCGAATGTTCGATCACCTGCAATATTGAATTTACGATTCTGATAAGACACTTCTAGCTTCTCAACAGTACCCGCTGGCATTGAAGATGCGCGACATTGGAACTTAAAATTTTGACCCAGAAATGGAATCTCAACCTCGAACAAGTTCGGACGAGCAAAATCACCATTACTGAAAGCTCTTTTAATGTTATCTACATTTAACATTTTCTCTATACCTTTTATTTAGAGGGGTTTAAAAACCCCTCGTGTGATTGCTCTTAGCCGATGATCTCGTCAAAATCAGCGTCCGTAGATGTCGCGACAAAGTTCAGAGTAATGAAGTTGATAGAACGCGCTGGCTTCACATAAATGCTCGCAACAAATTCGTTACGGTCAATAATAGAACCCGGGTTATTCGTTTCGTCACACACAACTCGGAAATCGTAAACACCACCAAGATCTTGAATGTTAGTCAAGTAAGCGTCGATTTCAGACTTGAAGCTCGAACGCGTGAACTCATCATTCAATTCAAATAGACGGAATTTCGCAGCATCTGAGATTGCTTTTTTAAGCAAGTTGAACAGACGACGAACGTTGATTCGGTCAAATGCGCTTGCTTGCTGTGTCGCTGTCTTGTCTCCGTAAAGAACAAAACCTTGACCCGCGAAACCAACTACAGGGTTAATACCAATCTGGTATAGAACATCGCGATGTGATCTTCGTAGATCTACTGCAAGACGCTCAACACCTTTGATCTGTCCGCGATTCAAGCCCGCTGGCGACATCCATGGTTGAGAAACTTGGTCAGTGTACGCACATAGACCAGCGATATCACCCGCTAGCGGAACCCATCGATTACGGTCTGAATACTTGTCGTACTGATACTTATAGTTGCCGTCAATCACAGCATACGTTGTACTAACATTCAGATTGTTAGCAACTGCTTGACCGTTGGTTGGGTCAATACCCGTTCTCCAACCTTGAATGTTCGCAACTGCTACATCAGCACGCTTATTGATCAGCAGTGACGTTGGCGGAGATACGAAAACTACACAGTCTTGACGAACATTACCAACAGAGTCAATTGCATACTTCTGAACAGTTGACGCGATTGAAATTTCTTCTGCCGCAGCATTACCCGCGATTATCAAGTTTGTGTAAAGCACTTCAGTATCAGATAGCATATCTAACGCAAGAATCCAGTCATCTGCGCCTGCATTTGTGTCTGAACCACCACCGAAGTTGTACGCAGCAGATGATGTATTCCAACCTTCTGCAAGTGCAGTGATGTACTGTGAGCCATTATTTTCAAAGAACTCATCGATGTAAATCGACTGACCATTCACGTCTTTGTCAGTGCGGCTAGTAGAAACAATGAATGATTCTTCAACTACGCCTGAAACGCGTACAATGATTGCATACTGATTGCTATTCGCTGGACCGAACGGTAGATAGCTGCTCAAGTTGATTGAACGCGTATCGCCATCAGGGTATACTGTCAGCTCAATATCACCTAGCGTATGACCTTCAGCGTATGCAAATGCTTTTGTATAGTCTTCGTAGTTGATCACTTCAACTGAGATATTGTCACCGAAGTCACCTACATATCGAGACGCAAAGCGACTAAACCCTTGCTTAGAAATAAGCTCAGCATACTTCTCAGCGCCACCCTCAGTTTCAATCGCTGTCATAGCATCATGTGCCATGTCAATATTAGGGAAGTATACAGCACCTGTATCGATGATTGAGATATCAGTCAACGAAATATCACCCTGAGATGGTGATAGAGTGATCGTTGCAGTACCCGGGTAGTTGCCGTCTGCTTTAGCAGCTTTTACAATCTCAGCACTTGGTAGCCAGATCTTAGTAGCTGCATTGTTTTTAGTTGTGTCAACTTCTAATACTTTACCGACCGCAGTCAACTCACCAGTACCTGAGTAGTTGATCTTGATTTCATCACCCACAACACACCCATTAGATGCACCGAGCGTGTAGTCAATCGCGTGATACAGCGCGGTTGCGTTTTTCGCGGTAGATTCATCACAAATACGAACAAGTCGTAAATCATTACCGTACTTCAAGAAGTTGTTCGCAGTCATGAATGATGCTGCGGTGTAGTCGTTCGGGCGACCGAAAATAGTAACCAAGTCCGATTCAGAAGTTACTTGAGTGATCTTGTAAGCAGGACCCCACTCAAATTTTCCCACCATTGCTGCACGACCTGTCGACGCACGACCAATAGCACTTGCAAGGTTAATCTCTTTATTCTCGACACCTGGGCTGAGTAATGTCATTTTATACTCTCCTAGTTTTATAAAATTCGTCGACGCTATCATTGCCTAATAAACAATGATAGGCCCTTTAAGTTATGTATTCATACGATATTTATAACTAAAACATACCGAAACTATCAGTGCTGAAGTCAGTGCCGTAGTTGTCTATTCCGTCTGCAATCATCAGGAATGGAATGTCATCGTCCATCATATCGTGAATTTCTTGTTTAAAAATATCACGAGAAACGTTATATTCTTTATCAACAAAATCGCTAAATCGATCTTGAGTGCTAAGGTATGCCAACAATGTTAGCGACATGACAAGGTCGTCATGAAAACCATCTTCTGCTTCCCAACTCTTACCTTTTTCAACAAAGGTATGAAATTCTTTCAGCGTCTGAGGATGATTGATCTTCAATTGATCTTTCTCAATTAAATCTTTTAGAGTCGAACAGCCGATTGCTTTTGTTTTTTTGCTAGGCTTCAGCCCAAGACCACGCCGACCACCACTTGCTCTTTCTTCCATGATTACGTTTTCGTATTCTAAATCACGGAATAACTCATTCATTACAAGCTCACCTGTACTCGCAATTTCACAATAAACATAAGCCTCGTTATATCGATAGGCTTGCTTCATGATAATTGCAGGTAGCAATAAGTGACTCGTTTTGTTATCATGATACACAGCAACTTGTTCAAATGGGTATTGCGTGACATCAATCATATGCAAAGCATGATAATCTTGACCACGACCCTCTGATGTATCAACTGTTAGTATATATTTATGATTCTCTTCAGGGTTCTTATACACATACCAACCGTCGCTATTCTTGACAACATCTTGACCTTGCATCTTCGATAATTTGAAACCGTTGATAAGAGTACCCGCAGTCCCCAAGAAGTTACACATATGTTCTTGACTGAATGCTTCGCGACTAGTGTTACCAATCGTTTCTTTCTTAAATGCTTCACCGTCGTCAAATTTACCATCTTTGTACAATCTGTTCTGCACTGCACGCCATGTTGTTGTATACGGTGTGAATGTACTAATACCGGCGACCGCAGCATTCCACATATCGTGATAGTGATTTAGACCATTAGGAGTTGATGTAAGTACAACTTTCGATTCTTCACCCGATGAGATTACAGGGAACGTTGCTTTCCAGAAATCGTCGAATCCCGGTACGAATGCACACTCATCGACGTAAATCATTGAGAACGACTTACCACGAACTGCGTCCGAACCAGATGCGTATGCACCAAGCTTACAGCCGTTGTCAAATGTAATGTTACCTTTGTTCCATTCTTCAATGCCCGGTTGTAAGAAGTCTGGCAAGTTCTCAATAACGTTCTTAACACGTTCGAGTACTTCCATCGACATACTACCCTTGTGAGCTAGTATACCTGCTTCTTTATCTTCGTTGAATACAAGATAGTGAGCTAAGAAAATACCCATGATTGTTGTCTTACCCAACTGACGCGGGAGTAAGAAAATGCTAAATCGACTCGCATCTGCTATTTCTAGCATTTCTTTCTGATACGGTCTCGGCACCATTTTAATGTTACCAAGGTCGATATGTACAATCGAACAATAGTTCTCTGCGAAATATACAATGTCATCGCGACATCGCTGGAATTCGTCTCTGATTTCACTCATTGGCGCACCAAAGCGAATACTCGCGTTTGCTCTTCGCAAGTTTGGTATGTTCATATAACGACTTCGGCGATTGCTCTTGTCCTTATATGTTCTGAAATCACTAGGATCAGTCGATTGAATTTTCAGCTTATGAGGCTTGTCCATTCGATTGAGAACTTTCCAATCGTCAAGTGAGCGAGGATACCACTGCATATCTTCATTAGATTGCACATAGCGAACACCATTAATCGTCTTCTTTTTGAACTTCGCTAGACTCGCCATCTATAACCTCACTGTTTCGCTGCTCTCGTAGATATTCTTGTCTCGACCCGACTTCATTAAGCAAGTCACGAGCATTACCGACGAACACAGCAGTTTCAGCATTTATAGACTGAACAGCACCATTCACACCCTGAGTAGGCGCGATTTCTTGCTGCGTGATGTCTTTCATCTGCTTTTGAATATCTAAAATTTGTTTGTTATTGTTGGTCATCTGAGTCATTAGACCCGCGAAAACCTCCATCATTCGTGGAGCATCAGACATGCTCGCATTCTCGAATGCCTTGAGTGCCGCCATTCGCAATAATTGCTGTTGAAAATGTGCATTATCACGCACTGTCGCATAATCAGACTCAAGATCTTTAACGCGTTCACCTGGGTTGCTTTCGACTTCTACAATTACAGGCGGCACGAATTCTTCTGGCTCTTCAGCTTCAATCGCACCCGGCAGATTAAGACTTTCGATATCAGTTAACTCTTGCATTAATTTCTCGTCCATACATTCCTCTCTAAAACGCTCGTATAGCGTTTATTCATCAATATGAGCACACTCACTCAATAAAATAGCGAAACGCTGCGTACGTGAAGCACACAGCGTATAATCAGGCTATTCGTCAGTATCACCTACAAATGCAATCGTAGCTCCACCTTGAACTGCTACCGCACCTGCCTCGACTGTTCGTTTTATCCAAATCGCGCGTTGCTTACCTGCTTCGAGCGTACCAATCGAAATACCGTCGCTGAACGACGCATGCTCGCCCCACATTACAGCATCTAGTTTGTTGGTCGTATCGTGCTCATTATCAAGAGCGATTTCGGAATTTTCACCGTTGACTGCGACTGGATCGACGCCGATTTCGATTTTTGTCTTATCTGAAATCGTGTTCGCAGATAGATAGATTTTCGCGTCATACAGAGATAATGACCCATGATCATTAACCACGTAAACACAACGATAATCAGTCTTACCTGTAATCGCTTCAGACGATGAAATAGGATCGAATAGCGAGTTTATCACTGAGGTTACATCAGCGTTCATATCAACGCCAAGACCTAATGAACCGACTTCCAAGTCGTTCGTGTTGCCGTTATCGACACCTGCTGCAACAACATGCAGACTTTTCTTTAATTTTAAATCACCTGTTACAATAGGCATGATTCATCCCCAAAAAATTGCTGGTCTTTACATATTTAGAAGACCAGCAGTAAGATTATTCACTTTGTTCAAAAGTGAATGATATATCTGTAAATAACTCGACCTTAGAATATTCATCCCAATTTATGTCATGAAGACTCTCAATTTTCTCAGACCACGCAATCGGGAAGTTCGTATGCGCGCGCTCTCGAATTGAATAATCGATATTAAATTCATTCGAGACTTGCTTACGTTCTGCATGAACTATCACTTGCTCTTGCTCATTAAAATCGAGATATATTGTTCGAATCTCACCGAACTGTGCATTAGTCGGCGGGTATAGCCACCCCTTTAGCCTGAAATTCAGAGTCCATTCAATTCGACGCATGTCGCCACCCGAACCCTCAAACGTTGTCTCAGGAACAGCAGATTCTAATACAATCGGGATATCCCTTTTATCAATCACGATTTCATTTTCATTCAGCTCTTTGATCATCGTATTGAAATGAGGCTGAAAGTATGGAAGTATTTGCTCAACAATCTGATAGGC
>VTLG01010041.1_pt1 | contig 13585 bp, 20 predicted proteins | sample 4694571 | NCBI WGS metagenome assembly VTLG01 (sample SAMN12604809, study PRJNA352737) | marine metagenome | biome: ENVO:00000447; feature: ENVO:00000209|ENVO:00000569|ENVO:01000036; material: ENVO:00002151; isolation source: viral sequences binned using virsorter ...
TGAGTATAAGGGTCCATCATATTATCAGAAATTTTTCTAGCTACTCTTTTAGAATCATCACTAGTTTCAATTTCTTCTAACATTTTTTCTTCTTCACTCAAGGGTGTACCACCCATAGCTAATTCTTGTCTTTGGTCTGCTTGAGCTTCAGCTTCTTTCATCATAGACATTAAAGTGTCTTCTCCGATTTGTTCTGTAGCTTTTGCAGTAAAAACAAATTCTCCATCCGATAACCTTGCAGGTATCGAATCAGAGACTCCTGAACCCGGTCCTTCTACAGGACCAGACCCAGCAAATTCTTGAGCAACATCTATGACTTTATCAAATAGCATAGCTAGTTCCTCATCTTGTTCTAATTTTGATGTAAGCATATCTTCTTCATCTTCTGTTAATGCTTCATCCATTATAAATCTTGTGTAATTATCTTCCATATCATTATCTGGAAGCATGTTTGTTTCTTTTTCTTCTTCTATCATTTCTGGCTCTTCAACAATAGTCATTGCCATTTGCATTTGGTCATCCATAGACATTGGACCACCTTCTTGTTTTCCTTTTCTTTTTTTATTACTTTTAATATAATCAATGTCTCCTTCTTTTATAGCTCTAAATTCAGTTAAAAAATCTAAGTATTCTAAATCTGAACCTATTTCTTTTTTAATTTTAGTAAGTTCTTGTTTAGTAAAAATAGTTGCTTCAGGATATTTATTATCTAATAAAAATTTTTCTATTTCATTAATTTCTTGTAATACTTTTTTTTCATATTTAGTTTTCTTTAAAAACATTTTTGACATTCCTTTAGAAAGCATTTTAGAAGTACCACCACCAACATATTGTTCTCTATCATCTTGAAGTAAACCACCTGTTTTTTTAGGTTCTCTCTTTTCTTGTTTAGCAATACTATTAATAAGTGTATAAAGATTACCCGGTTCAACATTCATTTCTTTTTCTGTTCTATTTATAATAGCTCTTACAGGTTTGGAAGCAATAGTATTATTTTTTATAATATTTATTTCTTCTTTAGTAATTCCTAAATTCATTAAATTATTATGAATTTCTTGCATTTCATCATCTATAGGACCACCTTCTTGTTTAGGTGTTCTAGATAATGCTTCTTCTAATTCTGAATAGTTTCTATTTTCAAAAACTTCTTCTAATAATTTATCAATTTTATCATCTGAAAAACCTCTATTTTTTAATTCAAAAGCAAGGTCAGACATTTCTTCTTCTAGTACTGCTTTTCCTTCATAAGCACTTCCTTCATCAAGTTGTTTTTCTAACATATTAAGTTCTTTATCAATAACTTCAATTTTCTTAAAATGTTTATTTTGATTAGCTTGTGACATATTTTCAGACCATAACTCTCTTTCTAATTTATATTTTTGTGACCTTAATGTAGCTATTCTACTTATAATACCACCTATAGAATATTGTTCTCTATTATCTTGAAGCAGTCCACCTTTTTTTCTAGGTCTTCCTACTTGGCTTCCATATGTTCCTTTTCCATGTGGCATATTATATTTCCTCTTTTCTTGTTATTGCCTCTTTAACTTGTAGGTCCAGTTGCTCTAATCGTACCAGAAAAGCTATCTTCCCCTGGTAACGGAACATCTCCTGTTCCGATGTTGCCCCCACCAGTGCCTGTAGTTCCAAGTTCTTGAGGTCCTTGAGGTACTCCTTGAACACTTCCCATTGTGGGTGGTTGACCAATGGATTGAGCTTCTTCGCCATTTGTTTGTCCAGCATTTTGCATTCCTATTATTTGTGCCATGATAGCTGCTTCTTCAGGGTCATTGAGTATTTCATCAGGGTCTAAATCTAAGCTATAAGCAAGTTCACTTACGAGTTTAGAAATCTTAACAAATGGAGCAATAGCTGGGCTTTGTGCAGTTTGTAAGAACATAGTAAGTCTTTGACTTCTAACTTCTTTTTGCATCAAGCTATTTGTTCCAGTAGCTTTAACTTCTAAATCACCTTCAATATCTAATTCACCTTCATGAAACTGCATGTTCCATTGAAAGTAAGATTCTCCAAGTGGCTTTAATAAAAAGTCATCAAGATTCTTGACAACAGTTTTTATATTTAAACTAGATGCTCCTAGTAACATTGACATACCTGAAGCAGTCCTTGTCATACTTTGTACTCCTGTTTGACCATGAGAGTAACTAGGTATTCCAGTTTGTTCATCTGCAAGTTGTCTAAACTTGTCAAACATCATCATGTTTTCTGGTGCTGTATTAGGAAATTTTAAACCGTGTATAGCTTGTCCGGGCATTCCTGCTTGTCTACGGAATATTTTTCCGGGATATATTTCCATGCTTTGTCCACCAACTAAAGCAGATTCATCTACATCAAATACTAACGAACCAGCCATAGCTAAATTATCTACAGCCATTCTTGCATGACCATTCATAATCTGTTGAGAATCATCCATATTTTCTGCTACGCCAATACCAAAAAAGTTATATGGGTTTCTTTCATATGGAAAAGAATGATAAGGTATTCTATATGGAGTAAATGGATTTAATACAGCTCTTAATAAATAATGTCCACATGTCCATATATTTACTTGTACTTCATCTAAATCATCTACACTATCAGGTAAATCTATTCCAACTTCTCTTGCATATTCTGCATCCATCATTCCCCAATATTCTAAAACTTCAAAGCTACTATGATAATCTTCATCAGCTCTTACATCATCTTTTAACTGACTTTCAAAATCTTTTTCAACATAGTTAGCTCCCATTTGAATTGCATTTCTTATTGCTTCTTCATCAAAATAAGGCATGTTGCGTAGTTGTCTTAATTGACTACGATTCATTTTGTGTCTATGAATTACATATTCACATTCTTCCATATTAGTTGCATTAGGGTCTGGATAAAAATCCCAACAACTTACAAACTCTATTCTTGGTACTCTAACTTCTAATGGGTTATATTGTCTTTGTCCATCTTCACTTTTTTCCCATTTATGAAGTTTCTTATTAAAGTTAAATGGTCCTTTTACAATCCCTGTACCTAGTAAAGCAGATTCTAAAAGAGCATTTCGTATTTCAGAAGAACCTTTTGATTCTTCTATTTGGTCATGGATAAGTTTCTCCATTCTTCTTGCAGCTCTTTGTGCTGGAGATAATTCTAATTCTTGTGGATTATAACTTATACCATCAGCTAGTATACCTGCTTCTTTAGCTTGGTCTTCTAGACTATCTTCAAAAATTCCATTATAATAAGTAGCTCCGGGTTTTAAAACTTTACCATCCCCTTCATAGCCAACATCATAAGGATTATCTATTCTATTACCTATATCATCTGGTACTTCACCTTGAGTTATTTCTAAACCCGGCATAGGATTAGAAGCATCTAAATGAGCAAAAGATGTTTCACCTTCTGGTACTTTTGTTTCGGTAATTCCTATTGGAAATTTTCCTGTACCAAATATAACATCTACAAGTTGACCAAAAGCTGCTAATACTTTTGTTTTAGTTACTTTAACAAATACTCTAGATTTTTCAGATTGTCTAAACTTTAATGCTTTACTGTAAAGACCTCTATAATTTTCATAAGCTCTTAACCATCTTTTTTCAGCAATACTTCTAGATTCTTCTGCTTGAGCATAACGACCTTTAATAATACCAATAAGATTTCTTTGTTGGTCTTCTTCTAAAGTTAGTGTTTTACCAGCTTCACCTTCAACTTCTTCATAAAGATGATTAGCATTTAAAAATGTATTTTCTTCTACCATATTTTAATAACCAAATGTAGAATCAACAGGCTTATACATTTCTCTTTTTAATCCTCTAATTCTTTCTAAAGGACTTTCCATTCTTGGTCTGCTCATAATCATATAACGCAAAGCATCATATGCATGGTCAGAAGCGTGAGTATCTACATCTTCTGGATTAGTTTTAGATAATGGTATAGACTGTAATTCTCTTATTAAGTTAGGACATGTATTAAATATCTGTAACTTAGGTCTTCCATTTTCTCTAATCTTTAAATACTCATGTAATTGTATTTTACCTTGTATTCTATTCTTGTCAGCTCTTCTTAATTTATGTCCAGCTCTAACAAGAGATTCTCCGACAGTAGGACCAGTTGTTCCTGTATTTGCCCATGCTGCAGTATCTAAAACACCACTAACAGAAAAAGGGTCTTCTGTCTCCATATCTCTTATTATACTAGCTAATTCCACACCTGTCAAGCCTTTTTTGTATAATTCTCTATAAATTATCAAAGTATTGTCATTTATGTCCATTATTCCCCATAAACAACAGCTTTCTGAAGCATAACCATAGTCAATCCCTTTTACTCTTTCCCAATGAATAGGTAGTGCAAATGGCGTTATAACATGTAGATTTGGGTCAAACTCTGTAAAAGCTGCACCTTCTGCTACATCCCAATTACCTTCTAGTAGTTGTTGTCTTTGGGTTGGAGGTAAAGACTTAAGCATTTGTTCATAAACTCCATCCTCTGCGAGGTATGGATTATCTGCTAGTTTAGCAGGAATAAACTTTCTTGTTAAACCATCTTTACCTAAAAAACTTTTATTATATTCATTAGAATCTATATATCTTTTCTTTACCCAATGAGAACCAACACCACCGGGGTTAGCTGTACATCTTAAATAAGTTTTTATAGTAGGGTCTGTTGTACGAAGTCTAGAGGCTAAATAGTTCCAACTAAACTCTGTAGGTAAATGAGTTATTTCATCAAAGCCTATCCAACTATATGCTTGTCCTTGATATCTATATACATCGGCATCTCTTTCTAGGAAGCCAAATTCTATTTTAGCTCCTGAAGGAAAGTTCCATAGTTTTTCTACTTCACGAAACTTAGCACCGGGAAATGCTTGTGGATATAGTTCACGAGACTTGTCAATCATTTCTCGTAGTTCTGGCATAGAACGCCTTAATATTAATGCTCTGTGTGCTTTTTTATGAGCATAGCGTAGTGGGTCAACCAACATTGCATAGGATTTACCACCACCTGCAGCTCCACCATAAAGAACATCTTTTTCATCAGCAGCAAGGAAGTCTGTTTGTGGACCATCATTTGCATGAAAGATTACATTACTTTCTTGTAATACTTCTTTAATAGAAGGAGATACTTGTTCTAATTGCTCTTCAGTTACTATCTTGGATGTAGTTTTTTCAGTAGCTTTTTTAATTACTTCTTCTTCGTTTTTAAGTTTAGATTCTTTATAAGCTACTCTTTGTTTTGCTTTTGCTAATTCTTTTTTTTGTTTATTAAGTTTTTGTTTTCTTCTTTGTTCTGGTGAATATCTATATTTTACTTTAGGTTGTGGAGCTTTTTGTACTATTTTAGATAATCCTACATGACTTATTTTTCTACCAGACTCTTCAGCTATTAGCTGTGCTGCTTTTCTTAAAGAGTATTCTTGATTAATTACTGACTGTATGTATTTGTTTAGTATTTTTAATTCAGATTCTATTGGTTCTAGATAACCTTTAATACTACTTAATTTATAACCAAAAGGAATTGTCACTCCTTTTTTCTTTATATATCCTTCTGGTATATTAGACATTAATCTATTAATAATTTATCTATTTCTTTTAAATATTCTTGCATTTGTTTTTTTGATTGTTTTTTCATTACGAATCTACTATAAGTCATTCTTTTATCATCTGGGTCTTTATATAAAATCTTCTTGGATAAATCTTCTTCCCTTGGGTACCAACTTTTATCACCATATATATTTCTTTTTTTAGAAGGATTTTTTGGATTCCGAATTAATTCACCTATAGTTTTACCCTTACTTAAAATAATATCTTTGTTTAAAAAATTACCAATATTTTTATTATTATTTGCTGATACAAAAACTGAATGAGTTGGATAGTTTTGTTTTGCATATTCATCTAATCCAAGTTTGTTCATAGCATTTGAACCTAGGTCAGGGTCTCCCGATGTATCTGTTTTAACTACAGTACCCGGTTTTAATTTTACTGGAATAATTTTTAATTTTTCATCTTTATCACCTAACTGTCTCCAAAATCTTGATTTTGCAAACTTAAGAGCTGCTATTGGATTTGTAAATAAAAATAAACCCATATCTTTTTGATACCTGTCTCCTCCTGCTTTTACAAAGTTAGTATCTGCTAAAGGATTAAAACCTTTATCTTTTATATTTTTAACATTTTTAGTAGCTGTTAAATGATAGTAAATTTTTTCTCCAGCTTTTTTTACTATTTTACCACCAATTCTTTTTTGTATTCTTTCTGCTAATCCACCTTGGTTAAATTCGGATTTTTTTAAAAAACTTCTTTCTATTTCATCTGCTAAAGCACTATTATAAGGTTTACCTATACTAGGTTCTTTAATTTTTAAACCCATTCGTTCTCTTAATATTTCTCTATAAGGTCTAAGAAATTTTTCTATAGTAGAATTTTTATAGTTTTCTTGTTTTAATTCTTGTTTAACTTCGTTTATTGATTTTAAACCTTTAATTAAATTATATTTAGAATCTATTAAAAATGATTTGTCTTTATCTAATTCTTTTAAATATTTATCATCTAAATATTTTCTTCTTAAATTTTGACCTTTTTGACTTTTGGTATTTTTTATTGTTTGTTGTAAATCTTTTAATAAAAATTTAATTTTACTACCATAAGCTTTTCTCAAATTTTCAGTTAATTCTGAACCTATTCTACCACCTATATTTTTAGATAAACGCTGGGCTTTTCGAGTCCATAGTCTTCCGGATTTATCTTTATTAGAACCAGTTTCTATTTTCTCGAAAAACCTCTTACGCATGTTAGCTTTTCTTTTTGGCATTCTTTTCTCCTTTTTTACCAAAGATTAACTCCCAGTTATCTCTATATTCTTGTCCTGATATAGTAGATGGTCTAGGTCTAGCACCTTTGCCACCCCAAGTATCGCTTTTACCATAAATACTTTTTCGGAAGACTACTTGTTTATCTTCATCGTTTCCTATTTGAGGCATGTTATTTCATTTTCTTTGTTATCATAGTTTTTATTTTAGTCATCCATGTAGGTTTTACTTGACTAATTAAAATACCAGCAACAACTGATAAAACTATAATTGTAATTAAAATATCCATATTTTACTCCTTATAATAATTATGTTTTCTATGTGCTATTTTTTCTTCCCAATCTTCTATTGCTTTGCGTATACTATCTTCTGCTAGTACACTACAATGTAATTTAATTGGAGGTAGTTCTAATGCTTCTGCAATATCTTTATCTTTGATAAGTTTAGCTTCTGCTATAGTTTTACCTTTGAGCATATCTACAAACATAGTAGAGGATGCGATAGCACTTCCACATCCATATGTTTTAAATTTGACATCCTCTATAATATCATTGTTTAATTTTATTTGTAGCTTCATAACATCACCACATGCAGGAGAACCTGTCATACCAGTAGCAACATTAGGGTCTTTAGGGTCAAATCGCCCAACAGAATGTTTTGCTGGATTGTTTAACACGCTTTCAAACCTATCAACTACTTTTTGAGAATATGCCATTTACCACTTAACCTTATCAGCCCAATAAGCTGCAGACATTTTTCCTTTAGCAATATTTTTAGCGTGTCTAGCCTTAAAAGACTTTCTTTTAGCTTTCATACGAGCAGATTCACCTGCTTTAGGTTTACCTGCAGTCTTTGCACCTTTTTGACCAAACCTAATAGTTTTAATTTTGTCGCCAACTTTAGCAACAACTATATGTGATTTAGTTTTGTGATTTGGAGTACGCTTGGGTTTGTTATAACCACTTACTCCGGCTCGTTCTAGTCTTGAATCTTTTGCCATTAGTGTATAGTCTCCTGTTGTTCTGGTAATGTATAACTTAATTCATGGAGTTCACCAATAATAGTTAAAGCATACATATCAGCTATTTCCATAGCTTTAGTCATATCTTCTGCTTTTATATATGGTCCTATTAAAGGTTGGTCATCTTTAATAACTTCGGTTAAAAATATTTTCATCTGATATTACAAAGTTTTAAAATCTTTTGTATTCTACTTGATTTCATTAATTTATGAAATTTATTCCATAAGCTTTTCATATTTTTAATCCCATTCCTATTAACCACCCACAGACAAATAATAAAGCAGCCATAAACGGATAAGCTCTACAAAATTCAAATAAGTTATTCAGATAGTTCTTCATAGTCTCCATCCTCTGTAGTGATATCTATTGTTTCTTTTTCAGGTAAAATAAATATACCACCTTGAACATTATGATTAACATCCAATCTTTCTTTCTTACCTAAACCAACTCTGTCAAGTATTGTTTGAGCAGCTTGTACTTTAACATTAGCTTGAGGTAGTGGTTTATCACTTTCTAACACTTCAACAAGTTTAAAAGCTGCTGAAGGAGCTTCCCTTGCAAGTACATCTGAGGCTAAATCAACTATTTCATGTTTAAGACTTTTTATTACTTGGTAGTGATTGCCTGAGTAACCTGCGAGTTCGGCTGAAAGTTTGAGATTCCCTTTAGTCTCTATAAGGCTATTAAGGAATAACTCTTGTTTTTCTGTTAGTTTTCTTTTTGTTGTAGGTAACGACATACAGATATTATAGTGTTATATGGGGCATTTGTCAAGTATTAATAAATATTTTATAAAAGACTTGACAAAATGCAAATATCTATCTATAATAAGATTAAGTCTGCCGGGGTTTGAAGACATATCCTAGGGAGCTGTTCTGCTCTGTCTAGCCCTGTGAAGTTTCCAACTGAAAATTACCTAAAATGTATGAGTATTAGTATATATATACAGCTAGGGGGGTGGTCATCTGGTGGGGGGCATTGATAAACTTTAAAGAACTATAAAGAACTATAAAGAACTTGCACAAAGAACTACAAAGAACTACGAAGAACTATATAGATTATTAAGATTTACAAAGAAACCAGAGCAATTACTTTATGATTGCATGAGAACTTACCAAAATTTATAAAGTTTTGGTGTGCTGGTCTGATAATCATAGACATTAGATACTGTTAAACACTCTACAGAGCTATATAAGGCTCATACAGACATTGTAATCAAAAATAGGTAGGTAAGTTAGGGTAGAATTGTTAAGCTCTTAAACAGCGTTAGAATTAGTCAATGTATGCACTGCTAACATTGAATTTTAGGCATAAAAAAAGGCAGTCCTAAAACTACCTTTTCTTTAAAGATTTTTTAAATCTTTTTAGCTATCTAATGCCTTTAATTTCTTATAAGCAATCATGGCTTTAATATCACTTGCAGGAAGACTTTTTGCTGATAAAATTTTACTAACTTGTCCTTGAGTTAGTGGCTTATTTTTATCATTTAATCTAGCTGTAAAATGACCAACAATAGTATAATAATTTATCTCTTTTGGAAGAGCTTTTTTATTATTATCTTCATGTTTTAAGAATGTCATTGCAATTCTTTTAATCATTCCAATACTTGCCGTAGCTTCTGGCGTTTTAACAGTAAATTCTTTAGAAGATTTTACTGTTTTATTTTGGGTTAAAATCTGACTTCCTAACTTCTCCAATACTTCTGGAGAATTTAAAAAATCGGTTAGTTCTTTACTTAAATTTGACATATTTTTTCCTATATTTTAAGTATTTTATCAAGCAACCTATTTGCTCAATTTGTTAGCACATCTTAACAGCTCATTTTCACTTGTCAAGTCTAAATTTTAATTAAAATTATTTTATGGTTTTTTACCTAAATATAAGGTAAAAATAAAGATTGCGTGGCTAAATATAACCAACAAATAAAGATTGCGTGTATAGTTTATATAATCGTAAACAATTTACAGGTGCGTTTGGCTTGACAACGACAGCGACTTGGATTATGATGTCGGCAACTCAAACAACTGAACAACAAGTTCAAGGAGAAAAATATGAGTTTAAACAAACATCACAAAGATGAAATAGATTACTACACAGACTTTGAAAGTCTTGAGGTAGATATGGAAAAACAGCATGATGAATTATTACATTTATCTGATGATGAACAAGATGACCATGTAAATATTCAAGAATGGTGTCAAGATTTAGAAGCAATAGAAAGTCTTGAAAGTCTTGATGATAACTTTAATTATATGGAAATATAGGAGAATAAATATGGAACAATTTAATTGGTATGTGTTAAAACCTATAACTATTATATTAATTTTACTAATATTAACAATTTTATAAAGGAAAAAATATGCAAATAGATTACAAAAAAATTTTTGAAGAAGAAGCAATTATTAATAATTTTCGTAAATTAATTTATGATAATCCTAATGTTCCTTTTTGGAAACATTTAGAAGAACATAGACTTGAACAAATAAAATCAGAAAAGAAAGTTATGAACATAGCTATATGGAATTTAATCCATACTAAAAGAGATTTAAATATGTATGTTAAGTTTGGAATAAAACCTACTAGAGCTTGGAAAGTTTCTCATGTAAAGAATTATTTTGGTATAAAAGGAACAGGACAAAAATTGCTTGATAATTTTATGGAAATATATAAAGCAGTAGAGCCAATTTATTTAAATAAGGAGTAAACAATGGAATGGACAAAAGAAAAACTAATAGAAACATTAAAGTATATCATACAATCTAGTGAAAGTAAAGAAATAGCTTTTGAAGAAACTGATAAATTATTTTATAATGTTTTATCAAGAGATGATTTAGTAAATATACTTATAGATTTTATAGCAGAAGATAATGATAAAAGACTTGATGAAGTATATAGTTTTGGTAGTGAAAAATCAGATTTAAAGATAGTTCACTAAATATATAAATAATATATACAGGCGTGTTTGACTTGACAACGAGTTTGTCTTGGAGTATAATGCTCTACAAGTTCAACAACTAACTAAAGGGAATTATGAAAAATCAACATAAAAAAAGATGTTATAATAACAATAAATTAGAATTATTAAATATTATTAGTAAAACAATAATAAAACCAATAAAGTTTAATAGTCTTGATAAAGCTAAAAGATACCTAAAATCAGAGGGTTATAAATTTAGACAAGCATTTAATCACAAAGAAGAAAGAACTATGATATATCAAAATAGATATGGATGGGTTAAAATATCTTCTTCAAAAGATTATCTTAATGATGATACTTTAGAACAAGGAACTGTTTGGAAAATATTAAAAATATAGTGAGGTAAAAATGATAAAAGTAAAACAATTAAGAAGTGCAACAAGTGGTAAAGATATACCTAACCAATTTATTATAACTTTATATGAAACAGGTAATAAAAAATGGGCAAGGAAAATTTTTCAATCTTATGACAGCATAATAGCAGAAAAAATAAATATGGGTAATGAAAAAGATTATATAATGCTTGATAAAAACTATTGGGATTATTCAAGGACTACAGGCAAATATAGAAATCAATTTCTAGGAGAAGATATTAAAACTACTAGAAAGAAAATTAAATCTGGAGAATATAAACTATGGGATTTAAACAATACTTATAATTAAACATATGTGTGTGTGTTTGACTTGACAACGAGGTCGTTATTGAGTATAATGTGCAACATCAACAACAACGCCACCAAAGTAAAAGAGGTGCTAAAATAAAGCACAATAATAATATCACTTGGTCGCTAGGGACTAATGTTATACTGATTAGAATACAAAAGAAAATTTGGCAACATTCCTGATAGCTCTGTTATGCTAGTTAAGAGCTTTCAATAAACCAAACTAGCGTTATATTTTATAAAGGAGATACTATGCTAAAGATATTTAGAGATAGTCAAAGTAATAGAAAATATTTCTATCATTTTAATCTATTTGGATTAAAATTTAGAATAGCTACTAATACTAGAGGTTTTAATAAGTATGGAACTTATAGAACTAATAGAGGTAGAGTGCTTAATTTTGGCAAAAAATATGTATGCTTTATTCCTATGTTTTGAAGCATATAAAAAGTGGTGGGAAAGTCCCAACGCTTTAATATAGAAGTTGGCAGACCTGCTGAAAAAACTGCCATTATATTTTATAGTTCGTGGAGTGTTGAGGTAAATTTGCTCTTACTAACTTGACCGAACATAAATCCTGTATAAACCTGTATAAGCTTTATATATAGGTAGTTGAGAACGCCAAGAGCCAACTATAAAATATAGTCTGAAAAGACAGTAAAGCATAAAAGATTAAATTCTAAAATGTAGTCTTGAAGATTAGTGCTAGGTATCACTAACGAAAAACTGCCTAATTTTATTAACTAAATTATATATATGGAGAAGTATATGACACAGATGAGAAAATTTGAACAAGAAGCAATAGCCAAAGAGATATTAGATACTATTAGAACTAATAGTTCTAAAGAGCAACAAGCTTTGGAAAAAAGTAGCAAGGATATTAAAAATATTCGTAAGCTACAAGCTAAAGCACAGAGTATTCATGACCAAGAAAAAGAACTTTATAGACAAAGAAGAATTCTTTTAGAAGAAATAGAAGAAGCTATAAAAGGCTTTAACAATTCTTTAAGTTCTGATACGCTTTTTAAACTCAACAAAGACTATAATGATAATATTTCATGGTCATGTAATGAGTGGGAAATTAGACAGAACATTGAAAATAAACTTGCAATAGCTTTACTATCAAATGATTGGCAAGAAAGATTGCCTGAAATTATTTCAAGTATTGCTAGTCAATTTACTACAAAATAATTACACAGGCACTTTCGCTTGACAACGCCTTGCTGTTCGGTTATAATGGCAGGGCAATTCACAACTACAAGGAGATACAAATGACACAGAAAAAAACAGAACCTTTAAATATTACAGGCAGTAGTTTATATGCTACTTATAAAAGTCAAGATGAACTTCAAAAATATATTGATATGCACAGACCAGAAGAAGCTATATTGCTTTTAACAGGGTGGGGATTAGCAGTCAATTTAATTGTTCACTTAATGACAGAACATGGTGGCAAAGCAATATCACAACCAACACAAACTTTAGGAGAATAATATGACACACAATGATTTAAGAAAAGGTATGAAAGTTCAGCTAACACCTATACCTACTATTTCAAATTTACCTAGACTTGCTACTGTTATGGACAACATGAAAGGTATAACTAGAATGGTACATATAGAAGAAAAGAATGGGTATTTTGGAGATATGGGTAGCGTATATGTTAGTGAAATAAAATATGTATTGTTTCCAGATGATATGCCAGAAGAATTAGAAATATCAGAAGCACATCAAAAGAAATTAGATACATTAACTAAAATACATTGGGGATAAAAGATGACAACAACAGTTAAAGAACTAATTAAACAGTTAGAGGGTATAAATCCAAATGCAGAAGTGCATTTATATATACCTTACGATATAGAAGAAGACCATAGAAGAGATTTTGTATCAGAAGAATTTGAAATTATAAAATCTTTTTTAGAATACGACACACCATTTATTGAAATATTTTCATTAAAAGATATTCAAAATGAAGAATGGGTTAAATATTTAGATGGAGATAAAAAATTACTAGAAGATATTCAAGATACACTTGAACACATAGTTGATAGTGAAGAGTGGGAAACTTTAAAAGAAACTTCTAGTGCTGATATATTAATTGAAAAACTAAAGGAACTGTTATGAGTTATCAA
>VTLG01001999.1_pt1 | contig 13583 bp, 17 predicted proteins | sample 4694571 | NCBI WGS metagenome assembly VTLG01 (sample SAMN12604809, study PRJNA352737) | marine metagenome | biome: ENVO:00000447; feature: ENVO:00000209|ENVO:00000569|ENVO:01000036; material: ENVO:00002151; isolation source: viral sequences binned using virsorter ...
AGAAGCTGCAAAAGCGGCTGAAAAACTTGGAATAGATTTTAGTGCTACTGCTTTAAAGACAAAAGGACTTAGCGGCGTATTAGCAGAAGTTGTAGAAAAAGGTGGCGCAAGTGAAGAGACACTAGCATTATTATTTGGCTCTGTTGAGGCAAGGACAGCAATATTACCTTTATTAAACGATCAGTTAGTAACCTTCAATAAAAACTTAGAAAACCAAGCAGAGGCTCAGGGAGTAGCTGCCAGAGCTGCTTTTGAAGCACAGAACACTATACAAGGACAACTTACTAGATTAGGCTCTGCATTTACAAATCTGACAACAGAAGGCTCTGAGTTTGGAATTATTATTAGGGAATCTCTTAAAGTAGCCGCAGTTACAGTTGAGGCTTTAGGGGTTGCATTCAAAATAGTTTTGGCACCAGTTAGAGCCGTTAGTGCCGCCGTAGGTCAAATAGGAAAGATAATAGGAGTGTCACTAGGGATAGATGGAACTAATGCTTTATTTAATCTTGAACAAGGTTGGATAGGAATAAAAGAAGCTATTACAGACGCTTCAGATAGGGCTGTATTTATTGGTAAAGTAATCGGTGGTGTAATAGGTAACTCAATAAAAGTAGTTGCTGCTTTTATTAATGGTGTTAGAACTAAAGTTGGAAATTTAGCTCAAGGTATTGTCGATTTCTTTAGACAAGCATTTGAAAAAATAGTAAGTTTTATACCTGAACCACTTAGAAAACTACTAGGAGGTGTTGAACTACCTGAACTAGATTTCAAAATAAAAGGTATTAAAGAGTTTGGTAAAGGATTTCTAAAAGGAGCGCAAGAAAATTTAGACAGATTGAAAGAAGGTGTACTTGAATTTTCTGGTATTGAGAAAACAATTACAGATGAAAATAACAAACAGCTAGATGCTAAAAACAAAATAGTTGACGCAACTGGACTGATTAAAAAGAAAGTAGAGGAACTAACACCAGCAGAAAAAAAAGTAAGAGAGGAGGCTGAAAAATTACAAGAAACTTTCAAAAAAATAGGAGAATCCGTAAGAGATGACTTAGTTAATAACCTAACAGATGCAATAACTGGTGCTAAATCTTTTGGCGATGCAATGAGAAATGTATTAGGTAACTTACAACAGCAACTAATAAAACTCGCGTTAAATAAAGCCATTAGTGGTATCGGTAGTGCTTTAAGTGGTGGTAAAGGTTTTGGCGGTTTCTTAGGTGGATTGTTTGGTAAGAAAGAGATGGGTGGTAGAGTTCAAGCTGGTGGTGCTTATGTAGTCGGTGAACGTGGACCCGAATTGCTACAAATGGGTTCTAAGGGTGGTACTGTTATTCCCAATAGTCAAATTGGTGGTGGCAGTAGCGTTACAAATGTAGTAACAATAAATGTAGATGCTTCTGGCACTGAAGTTCAAGGCAATGATGGACAAGCAAATGAGTTTGGTAAAGTATTAGCAGCAGCTATTCAAACTGAACTCGCTAACCAAAAACGTGCTGGCGGTCTTTTATCTAACGCATAACAATGGCATCATTTCCAACAACAGTTCAACCAGCTTACGGAATCTCGAAGAGAAGTCAGCCAAAAGTTAAAAGAGTAAGCTTTATGGACGGCTTTGAACAACGACAACTAATAGGTATTGCAGCACACAAAAATGGTAAAGTTTATAATCTTGTTTTTAACAATATTTCAGAAACAGAAAGCGATGAGATCGAGTACTTTTTAAATGAGAGAGCTTTGGATCAAGCTTCATTTACTTATACCCCACCTAATCAAACTACTGTAAAAACAGGCACTTACTCACAAAGTGGCACGACAATAACTGTAACTGTAACCGATCATCAATTATTTGCTAATGATTCCATAACTGTAGACTTCACCTCTGGCAGTGCTACAGATGGTACGTTCTCAGTTGTCTCATTAACAAGTGCTAATGTATTTGTAATCACTGCTGGAAGTAGTGCAACAAATTCTGGAAACTGCACTGTTACAAAAACTGGTACATCTAATTTTGTCTGTGAAACATGGTCAAAAACAATACCTTATGCAAACAGAGCAACATTAAACTGTACTTTTAGGGAGGTTTTTGAACCCTAATGGCTATACCAACAGAGGAATTACAGAAAGCTAATCCAAGTGCCAAGATAGAACTGTTTGAAATACATCTTGTTTCTGCATTGCATGGCAGTAGTGATGTAAAAAGATTTCATAATGGTATAAACATGAACACAACTTATAATGTTGTTTTTCAAGGTTCAAGTTATACAAGAATACCTATTGAGGCTAATGGCTTTGAATACGCACAGACAAGGACTACAAGACCTAGGCCGACTGTGAGAATAAGTAATTTGTTTTCAAATGTGACATCATTGATGACTACTGCTAATTTAACAACACCTAAAAATGGACTTAATGGTGCAAAGTTCATAAGAAAGGTTACATTACTAAAATTTTTAGATAATGCAAATTTTGAATCAGGCACTAATCCATTTGGTACACCAGCTAACAATACTTATGAAAATCAGACATTTTTTATTGATAGAAAAACTGTAGAAAGTAAAGATTTTGTAGAATTTGAATGTGCCTCTGCTTTAGATTTAGAAAATAGATCAGCACCTAAAAGAATTATCACAAGAAAAGATTTCCCTTCAGTAGGTACTTTTGTATGAACAACTGGCAAGAACAAGCTTTATTACACGCAAAAAAAACATTGCCAAATGAGTCTTGTGGTTTAGTTATTGATAAAGATGGTGTAAAAGAATATTTCCCTTGTAAAAACATTGCTATTGAAGGTGCTAATAGTTTTACTATTGACCCTGAAGATTGGGCGAAGGCTGAAGAAACTGGAACTGTTTTGCACATTTGTCATTCACACCCAAATGGAGATTTAACAGCATCAGAGGAGGATATAAAAAATTGTAATTTTCTAGGTTTATCTTGGTTTATTTTTGATCCAAAAAATAATGAAATGCAAGAACTCAAACCGAAAGTACATAAGCCTATGCTTACAAAAGATAAATTTATTGATAGAGACAGAAGAGAAGATGAACAGGGTTTAAGAAAAATCAAAGTTTATGGAAGGTTGGCTGAGTTAGTTGGTTGGCACGTTAATTATGCTGATGTAAAAACTATGAAAGATGTTTACAAATATATTGCTTGCAATTATCCAGAGGTTGAACCACATTTAGCCCAAAATATGTATCGAATCACCATTAACAACGATGTTATAAAAACTAAAGAAGATTTATTGATTAAAAGTGAAGGCGAAATAAGAATGATTCCTATTGTTTCTGGGGCTTGGTTTTGGATCGCTGCTGCATTGATTGGAGGTGGTGCTGCTGCTGCTGCATCTAGTGTGGCTATTATTGCAACTCTTGGTAGCGTTTTATTATCAACTGGTATATCAATGGCTGTAAGTGGTGTTACGAATATGCTATTTCCACCACAGCAGCCTAGTATAGGCGACACAACTGCTGCTCTAAGCGAGACAGATTCAAGAGTAAACTTCTCTTTTAGCGGTATTCAAAATGTATCTCGAAGTGGTGTTTGCATACCTCTAATTTATGGAGAGGTTTTTACTGGATCTATTGTGGTCAGTTCTGGTACTGACACTGCCCCTGTATTTAAGACTTAATTATGGTTTTACCAAGTAACCTAGGTACAAGCAATTTATCTAGTTCACAACAGAACGAGATAAAACAACTAGGAGGTCAAGGCACATCTTTCTTTGACAATACCATGAAAGATGGAGATATTGGTTCAAGGCAATTTGTAACTCTAATTGACGTTATTGGGGCTGGTCAGATAGCTGGATTCCCTTCTGCAGTAGATGCTGGATTAACACATGGGTCTACTGCTTATCGGATAGCAAGCCTTAAAGATTTATTTCTTAACGGCACACAGGTTTTAAGAGATGGTGCAAGTAATACAGACCCAGATATTAATGATTTTAATTTTGGCACAAGTGAAGCTAATGCTCCATCTTTTTTTACAAGACTCGGCACTTCAGACCAAACAAAAATACAAGGACTTGTAGAAACTGAAAGAGATAGAACTGTTGGAGTAACAGTAACAAAATCTCAGTCGCAAACTGTGACTATTACTGACACCTCCACAGAAGGTGTAAGAGTAACTATTGGATTTCCTAGATTACAAAAAATTCAAGATGATGGAAACATTAAAGGTACAACTGTTGAATATGATATAGAAGTAAGAAAACAAGATAATACTTTAATAAAAAAAGTAAATCCACAAACCCTTTTAACTGGATTGGATCGTAGTATTCATACCTCTGGGGGTCGAGTTACTGGTAAAAGTACTTCTCCATATTTTAAAGATCATATAATTGTTTTTCCTGATGATTTAGCTGATTCTGATTTTCCAGTTACTGTAAAAGTTTCTCGACAAACTGATGACAGTTCAGATGTAAAACTGTCAAATGCTTTTGAATTTACTACTTTAACAGAATTAGTTTTTGATAGTCCGACTTATGCAAATACGGCTTATGCAGCAATAAGGTTTGATGCTGAAATTTTCAGAGCCGTCCCCCAGCGTATGTACAGGGTCAGAGGCCGTCTTGTAAAAATACCGCATAATTCAACAGTCAGAACAGATGGTTCTTTGTCATTTAGCGGTGATTTTAATGGAACTTTAAAAGCAAGTAAAGAATATTGCAATGATCCAGCATGGGTTTTATATGATATTCTTACTGAATCTGTAGATGGTTTTGGAGATTTTGTTGCAGAAACTGAAGTTGATAAGTTTTCTTTTTACAATGCTTCTGTTTATAATTCAGAGTTAATTGATGATGGAGAGGGTGGTACCGCCCCAAGATTTAGCTGCAATATTGTAATTCAAAGAAGCACTAACGCATATACTTTGCTAGATAGAATTGCTTCTGTAATGAGAGGTAGTTTATACATTGATGATGGTGTCATTACTCTTTGCCAAGATAGACCAACAACAAGCACTTATTTCTTTTCTTACGCAAATATCACTGAAGATGGTTTTGTATATACTGGTGCAAGTCAAAGAACAAAAGACACTGTAATTAATGTTAAATATTTTAGTAATGAGACAAGAAGCTTTGAATATGAAACTGTCGAGGATACAGCAGCAAATCAATCAAAATATGGTGTAGTTGTTAAAAATATTGAGGCAGTGGGTTGTAATAATCAAGCACAAGCTAGAAGAGCAGGGTTATGGCATTTGTTCACACAAAACAATGAAACTGAAACTGTTGCTTTTACAACAACTGCTGATGCTGGTTCTTTAATAAGACCAAACCAAATTATTACTGTACAAGACCCTGTGCGGAGTGGTTTGAGAAGATCAGGAAGAATAAAAACTGCAACAACAACACAAATAACAGTAGATAATACTAAAGATCTACCCACTGCCCATAGCACTGGCGATCAGCTATCTGTAATTTTGACAGATGGGACAATGGAGACAAAGACGATTTCAGATATAACAGGGAGTGTTATCACTGTATCTAGTGCTTTTACTTCTGCACCTCAAGCTTTTAGTGTTTGGTTACTTTTAAGAGCAACTACAGAGACTGAAGATTTTAGAGTTTTATCTGTAACTGAAGAAGATAATACCTTTACTATAAATGCAATGTTTCACAATTCTAGTAAATATGCCTTTGTTGAAGATGGTGCATCAATAACAGTTCCACAAATAAAAACTTTAATACAGCCAAAACCAGCACCAAGTAACTTATCAGCAGAAGAGTTAATTGTTGTATTAGGAAATAGAGCCGTAAGTAAAATAGTTACAAGTTGGCAGCCAGTTTCAGGGGTTACAGAATATTTAGTTAAATATCAATTTAATGATGGTAATGTTATTACACAAAAAATTACAGCACCTACTTTTGAGATATTTGATTCTGAACTAGGTGAATATAAATTTGAAGTTTTTAGTTATAACGCTTTAGGTGAACCTAGTGCAATTCCAACAACTTTAACTTTTAATGCTGTTGGTAAGACTGCTGTACCAGCAGATGTACAAAATGTGAAAATTGAACCTTTATCAGATGAGTTTGTACGGCTACGTTTTGACCAATCAACAGACGTTGATGTTTTGCATGGTGGAAACGTGGTAATTCGCAGTTCTAATCTTACAACTGGTTCAACTTTTACTAACTCAGTTGACGTTTTACCTGCGCTCTCTGGTAACGTCAGCGAGTCGATTGTTCCAAATATTGTAAATGGTACTTATCACTTAAAATTCAGAGATGATGGTAGACGATTAAGTTCTGGTGATGCCTCTATCACTTTAATTCAAACACTGCCTAATGCATTTCCTAAACTTACTGTATTAGAAGATAGAGAAGATTTAGACAACCCACCTTTCCAAGGTACAAAGGTAAATGCAGCATTTAGTGATGACGTAAATGGTTTAGTTTTAGACTCAACTGTTTTGTTTGACACAGTTGCAGATGTAGATCAAATTGCAGATTTTGACTTTTCTGGAGATGTTGCATCTTCTGGTTCCTATGAATTTGCAAATACTTTAGATTTAGGCAGCAAACAGCCTTTAAGATTACGAAGACATTTTGTAACTCAAGGCTTTTATCCTAATGATTTATTTGATAGTAGAACAGCTAATATTGATACTTGGACAGATTTCGATTCTGCTACTGCCTTTGATGTCGGTGCTACTTTGCTAGTGGCGACCACAGATTTAGACCCTGATTTATCACTTTCAGCCACCTATGGACAAAGTGGAATAACGATTACCATTACAAAGAGTTCACATGGTTATTCTGTTGGCGATTTTGTAGTAATAGACTTCACTGCTGGTTCTGCAACAGATGGAAATTATAAAATTGTATCTGTTCCAAGTTCAAGCACATTTATAGTCAATTCTGCCACAAGTGCAACAATATCTGCTGGAACATCTTGCACTATTGGAGCAAACTTTAGTCAATTTAATCCTTTCGTAAATGGTTCTTATGTTGCCAGAGGGTATAAATTTAGATGTGAAATGAACTCAAATGACCCAGCACAATCAATAGAAATAGATCAACTTGGATATACGGCAGAAATAGAAAGCAGAACAGAAACAAGTCTAGGCAATGCAGGGGCAACAAATGGTTTGATTGCCTCTGGAACTTCTACAAAGTCAGTCACATTTACAAACAGTTTCTTCACAGGTCAATCTGGCACTAGCATTGCTGCTGATTCCGTTTTGCCATCAATCGGCATAACGATTGAAAATGCACAGGCTGGCGATTTCTTTACATTTCCAAGTATTACATCAACAGGTTTTACTATTAATGTAAAAAATAGAGATACGTCTGGAAATGAAACTTTTGTAAATAGGAATTTTAAATATGCTGCAACAGGTTTTGGTCGAGGTTCTTAAATTATGATAACCTTAAAGAAAAATTAAAGTAAAATGGCCACACATGACTACGTTATTGACAATGCCACTGGTGCCAACGTAAGAGCAGACATAAATCTTGTATTACAAGCAATATTAACAAACAACAGTAGTTCTTCTGCGCCCTCTACAACTGCTGCTTATATGTGGTGGGCTGACACAACAAATGGTGTTTTAAAAATTAGAAACTCTAGTGATAACGCATGGGTAGAACTTTTACAACTTGATGGTACGTTAACTCTTGAAGATGGTAGTAAAACTGCGCCTGCATTAGCTTTTAGAGATGATTTAAATACAGGCATTTTTAGCTCCGCCGCAGATACTTTTAACGTGGCAACCGCTGGTGTTGAAAGATTAGAACTAGGAGCTACAACAATATTTAACGAAGATGGAGCAGATGTTGATTTTAGAATTGAAGGTAATTCAAACGCTAATTTATTTTATTTAGATGCTGGAAATGAGCGTATTGGTATAGGCTCGTCAAGTCCTAATACAACATTGCACATTTTTGCACCCCCCTTAAATACTGCAACTCTCACGACCACTAACTGTTTACAATTAGGTTTATGGGTGAAACCTGACGGAAGTGGTTCTAACACTACTGGACATATTTACACAGGAATTGCTCTTGGTGATGGATTTGCTGGTATGTATGGAATTGATGCTGGAGCTAGTGCTGCAACAGCTTTAGGATTTTTTACTGGAAATAATTCTGCAACTAGTGAAAGAATGCGGCTGGATAGCTCAGGAAGGCTATCTATAGGTACTACTGACGTACCAGCTACTGGTGTTCAATTGGATCTTAGAAAATCCTCAGATACTACTGTCTATTCTGCTACAGCAAATCAACCAAACGGATTAAACATATTTAATCCCTCTGGAGTTGATGGTGGATTTAGTGGTATACAAATAGGTTCGACCAGTTCAAGTGGACATTTCGGTTCAACAATTTTAAAAAATGTTTCAGTAACAACTGGTTATTCTTCTGATTTTGTAGTACAAACTAGACATCAAGGAAATTATGGTGAAAGATTACGTGTAAGATCTGAAGGAGGTCTAACATTTAACGGAGACACCGCAGCAGCCAACGCTTTAAGTGATTATGAAGAGGGAACATGGACACCAAGTCTAACTGAAGGTAGTAATAGTGTTTCACTAACTGGTGCTCAAGGAAGATATGTAAAAATTGGTGAAATGGTTTATGCTTTTTGGAGAGTAGATTTGGCTACAACTTCAGCAGGTGGACATCTAATTATGAGTGGCTTACCTTTTACCCACACATCTACCGTACCTGCTTGTGGTGGTACTGCTAAAGATTACCAAAATTATGATATTCAAGATGGCCCAATTTATCATCTACCTAATGGTCAGACTAATCTTCAATTTTATAAAAATGAAGGGAATAATTTCAATGCTAATAATGGGTCTGGTAAAAGTTTTAGAGCTTGCACAATTTATTCTACTGTATAGACCGAGCTACGTCTATAAACTAAGCCTAAACCTGTTTTAATCGGAGATTGATCCTAATGGCACTTACAGAAACAACTGTAGTCGACAAAATAGAAATAATAACAGAGTATAAACACGTTCAAATTCGTGAAGCAAATGTTATTAAAAAAGATGATGTAGAAATAGCAAGGAATTTTTCAAGATATGTTCTACATTCTGGCAAATTAAAAGGTGGTTTTAAAGAAGATGAAATTACACCAGCTGATGATGCAACTGATTTTATAAATACTGATATTTCATCACAGCCTACAGAAGTTCAAAATATTTGTAATGCAGTTTGGACAACTGATGTTGTTAATGCTTACAAAACATATTTAATAGCACAAGTATCCTCTTAGTATTATGACAAACAACAAAAAACGTATAGAGCAACTCAAACTAGAAATGCAAGTTGCAGTTGATGAATTTAACAAAATTCAAGATAAAATAAAAGAGCTTGTTGTCGCTCGTGATGCTTTAAAAATGAAAGCCTTTTCCTGTGTTGAAAGAATCAAAGAATTGCAGGGTTTTGAAGAAATTGTAACTACAAAAACAGAAGTTGTTAATTAATTTTTTCTTGCATTTGTTTTGTCATTACCCCAAGGGTTAGATATAAAGGTGCTAATGCACAGATTCCACAGAAAGTTATAATAGTCACAGGTACTAATGCCTTTAAAAATGCCTCTCTAATCATGTTTGCTCGTATTTGTCAGATAGCTTCATTGTTGTCTCTATTTCTTACCTTGTCAATGTTAGGCGGTTCATACTATGCTTACCGCTTTGTTACCAGTGAACAATTCAAAGCAAGAGTCATGAATGAAGTTTTAAATAATGTACAAGGAATGATGCCAAAAGTATTGGATAATGCATTACCAGATATGACAGGCGGTACTATTCCAGAATTTATACAGCCTAAAAAATAATGGAGATACCAGAAATAGGTATCAAACAAATAAACATTCCAGAGGCCTACATTCCAGAGACTTATAACCCTAATCCTAGTTTACCTGTTATTACAAATCTAGAAATAAACACTGTTGGCTGTACTTATCAACACAGAGATATAAAAAATACTGGTAATACACAACTTTTGTTAGATGACCCTAATGGAGTATTTACTGATTGTGATTCTGTTTTCCCTAGTTTTTTTCCTATTGATTACAGGCCAGACCAATTAGTGATAACTGAAGATTTACCAATATCAAACGATACTCCACCAATGCCAGAAACTGACTTACCAGAAACAAAAGTACCAGAAAATAAAAAAGAAGAATTAGTAATCCCAGAATGCCCTAGTAGGAAAGAGCAGAAAATCGGAGATTACAGAAACACAAGACGCATTGAAAAAGTTATTGGCCATAAGTTATCATCGGACAAAACGGAGTGCATTACTCTTTATGAGGACGTACCATTTCGAGAAACTTTTATTGGTACACCTGAGGTACTTATTTCTACTGCTGCTATTGGTCTGGTTGCTGGTGGGTCTGCGGCTCTTGTCCCTGTAATACAAGGAATTGCTAAAAGTGGTATAAAACAAATAAGTAAAAAATTGACTAAGAGAAAAGATTAGGTAGAATGAAAGTCCCTAAAGCAGCAATAGACTGACCCGTTGAGTTGCATTAGGGTGTCATTTTCAAAGGTACAAACATATAGGCAAGTTATTTCAAGGCCATCACAGGGCAATCTGAGAGGAGTAAATTAGTCATTTAGCTTGATTTTATGGGTATGAGGCAAAACTTGGTTAGGTTGTGCTATTAATTTGATGCCGTCGCAATTAATCTGGTACTTATCAATAAATACTACTCCTAATCGCGCTTGCTCTCCACAAATCTTAAGTCTATACAACTCCATCTCCATTTTGGTTTTAGATATTAATAATTCTTGCGCTTCAATATTTACCTTTGCAGCTTTTTTACATAGCTCCCCACCATTACCTAAAGGAATATTGAATTGCATTGAAATACCATAATTTAAGTTGTAATTATCTTTTTCAAATCTTGGTGTTTCTTGTATATATTTTATTGTCCCTGTGTCCTCGTCATAAATGTTTTGTTTGGTAACTGTTTCTATAGGTCGATTAAATGACCAAGCATCTGTCAAATATGGTGTGATAGTCAAGCTGGGCGAGGTGCAAACAATACCTTGTGAATATCTATTTTGTGGTAAAGAAGATGGTGTTATCATGGTTGCATTATTATTGACGACACCTTGAGCATTACTGCTAGGACTAGCTACTGTTGTATTTGCTAAAACTTTTACAGGACTAAGTAAAAAAATTATTGTCCAAAGACAGAGGTTGTTTCTGTAGTTGTGGTAGTTGTTATTGTTCTGTTTATTGTGGTCACGTTTGAAAGACCAGCACCTTGAAGCGACTCGACTAAAGAAAAGCTTTGTCCAGCGTTGACTATTTTCCATCTAGGCACATCTTCAAGCGTTGGACTTGTCCAGCTAAACTGAACACCATTAAGTGTTTGAGTTGTTTCAGCAACTGTTGAAGGGTTGATGTAACCATTAAGGTCTGCTGATTCAATATTGTGTCCAGACGCTGAGTACGAAAAACCAGAATTATACTGGTGGCTGGTAATAGTTTCATTAATAACACTTTGCGAGGTTGAACTCATCGTGGAACTACCACTTCTAAACTGTGGCACCACTGGGGTAGCAAGAGTTCTTACAGGTAATACTAATAAAACTAGCAGCCAAAGTCTAGTCAATTTCGATTTGAACAGTAGTTGAAGCAATACAACTTGTACCAGAGCCACCAGCTGTGCAAGTATGGATTCCTGATGATACAGAAGTAAGAGCTAAATTACCAGCTGTGCCACCTGAAATTACTGTTGTTTGACCTCCTAATACTGGAAGGGTTGCAATACCGCTACTTGGAGTTATTGCTGATTGTGTTACGTCCCCAGCTTGGTAACTTTCTGAGAGAGAGAAAGCAGATCCAGCAGTTGTTACTGTCTTATTTGTATTCACTAAAGCTGGTACACCATTACTCAAACTACCTAAGTTCAAACCTCCAATCGCATTTGTAACAACGCTATCTCCAGTTCCAGTAGATGTCGTTACATTATTTCCACTTATGCTGTAAGTGCTAGGAGCTGCATTTGTAATAACGTAAGGAGAGTCTATTGATATTTGTGCAGAGGTTACATACTTTGCGGTAATATCTGCAAAAGCACTAGACGGAGAAAGAAAAAGTATAAAAGGCAGTAATTTTTTCATTTGATTCCTACATTAGTGTCTTTATTATCTACTATCTTAGCAGTATTATTAGGTTTCTTTTTGTTCACACTTATACCATAAGAGCCTAAAACGCCACTGGTCAAGCCAGCTAAAAAAGCGCCATCATTCCTAATTTTATCCATATACCCTAAAGTCATCATTGCTAAAGACCAACATAAAATCATAAAGCGTACAGCGTGACCAAAAATTTCACCCCAATCCGTACCCTCTTTTTCTTCTTGTTCTTCTGCCATAAAAATTACAACTCTTGTTTAATACTAGCAATCTAGCTATGTTTGGAAAGTAACACAAGATTATTATGCTCAGAATCCTAAAACCTATTCTTATGACATTCGTAAAAACGAATGCAGTAAAAAAATTAATTATTGATCTTTTAAAAGCATTAGCTAAGACCACAGACAATACAATAGACGATCAGATCGTTGATTATGTATCAGTTCATCTATGGCCAGAGGTTAAGTGAAAAGTATTATAAATATCCTTACAAAAAGACCAAGTCTAGAATCTGAGTTTGCTGTAGAAACTTCTATTGCGAATCTTTATAAATTTAAAGATATAAACGAACTAAGAGAAATAGCAATTCAACTAGCAAGAGCAAATCATAAACAATCACATTTTATTGCTAATGCACTTGAAATAATGTGTACGCAACAAGAAATGCTAAATTTTCAAGAAACAAGAAGAAAAGTAAAAAAAAAGCGCCTCTAATGAAGCGCCTTAAATATATTTTGTTTGGTAAAGATTAAATTTCTTTACTAATGTCGAACCAATAATAAACCTCCTTTGAACAGTTAATCATTTGTTCTAAGATGTCTCTACGTTGATACTCAAAAGTTCTATCCGTATCGGCATCGTAAAATATTTGACCCTCGTAAGGATCGCTAGGGAATCTAGAAGGGTAGGTCATCAACGCTAATTGTTTCTTCTGGCTCTGGCTTGCTCTGTGACGAGTCTTTTGGAGGTAATGGGGCTAGTTTGCCACTATTTCCCCACATACCGCCCCAAAGGGTAAAACCAGCTTCTTCATGGTACTCTTTTTTGTCTGTATAGACTCTGATTGTTGTACCTTCTTTCTCTGCTTTGTCGTGCATTTTCATGAAAAACTCGGCAGCTTTTAGTGCATTTTCAATAGTAAAATCAAAAATTACATTTTTTTCTGGGGCATAATCATTGACAGGGTTGGGGTTGTCAAGGATTCTAAACTTAGCAGTAAATGCTGGTTGTACTTTAGCCATAGTTAAAAAGGGTTCTTAGGTGTAATGTTGTTTTGTTTTTCCCATTCAAGGATCACTTTTATGTCGTAGCGAACCTTAGCGGAACCCGATGATACCGCATATTTGGGAAGTGTATAGTAGTCGGGTCCACGATCTTTACGTCTCCAATCAGCAATAGTTGCTGGACTTAATCCATATCTTTCAGCTAACTGGTCAGATGTTAAAAATTGCTGTTCGATTTGGTTCATG
>VTLG01005491.1_pt1 | contig 13583 bp, 13 predicted proteins | sample 4694571 | NCBI WGS metagenome assembly VTLG01 (sample SAMN12604809, study PRJNA352737) | marine metagenome | biome: ENVO:00000447; feature: ENVO:00000209|ENVO:00000569|ENVO:01000036; material: ENVO:00002151; isolation source: viral sequences binned using virsorter ...
GTTTAATATTGTTTCCTGTAATGGTTAAATCTGTTCCGTCACCTTCTATTTTTTCCCCATCATTACCAAAGGTCATTCCAATATTGGCAGGAATGTTTATATCAGCACCAGAAGTTAAGTATAAATCCGTTCCATCACCATAAATATATTCTCCACCTTCATCGTTAAAGTATAATCGTTTAGTACTATCTACAACTATATCATCAGCAAATTTAAAGTGGTCTTCATCTTCCATCCAATACATAACACCATCGGATGTTTCACCATCAAATGTTACTGTAATATCTGTTCCTGCAGTACCTGCACCAAATGTAAGTGTATTTCCAAGTAATTTGGTTACTGGCCCGCCTTCTGCGGTAGTTCCATCATGTGTGTGTCCTGTAGTAACGGCAAGTGCTGCTACTAATTGGTCAAACTCATCATTTAAATCTGATGCCTCAATGACACCGCCATCAACGATGCCGGCAGAACTTTGTCTTGTATAAGTTGCACCCATTTATCTTCTTCCTCCCGGTGTAAATTCAAATTCAAATCCTTTTAAAGCCCACGGAATATTACTACTTGTATCCGTTAGTTTTAATGCTACGGCAAAACCCGAACCTTCTATTGTTTGTCTTGTAATTGGTAAATCTCCTTGTCCATAAGCTGCTGCTCCAAATAATCCTGTTCCATAAATTGCTCCACTTCCTGATGTTGAAAGTGTTACTAAGTCTGGTTGTGGTGTTTCTATATCATCATAATTATATTTAATATACATATTGGCACTAACAGCACCTTCCGGTTTCCAGTTTAAATTAACTCGTTGCATATTTTTTCTAACTCCGGGGTCACCCATAGTTAAATCCGGAGAACGATAAGTTGAATCTATATTAGAAGTTGTACTTGCTCTAGTCCAAACATTACCACTATCTTGTTTGTAAATATATCCATCATATCCACCATGTATTGTTGTTTCTATATTACTAATATAATCAGAATCACAACAAGAAATTTTTAATCCTTTTACATCAGCATATTCAAATCCCATCTGTTGTGTATTGGGATTTTGCTTTATGACAGCTATTAAACCTTTTTGTGAACCTTCTAATCCTGCACTTACAGGATAGAATAAACGATATTGTGATTTACCTCTAATAACTAGTGATGTTACATTATCATAAGTGATATCATTTATTCTATCTTGTACTTGTTTTGATACAGTACCTAATTCTACGTCACCAATTCTAGCTGTACCTGCAATTGTTCGTATACCATCTGCCGCTAAAAATATGATATCCCCACCTAATTCCTGTATAGAATGATGAGCTATTGTACCAACATTTTTTGCAACCTCTGCTAATGCAAAATTACTTGAACTTGTTCCTGTAATTTTATAAATTCGTCTTTGGCAAAATACAAATAATTCATCACGAAAGACTTTTAATCCTGTAACTACATCACCAACCTTAATACTGCCCGCACCTGTATCAAAATCATCTTCTGTAAATGGCCCAGAAAATATAATACTATGTGTTGCATTAGACATTCCGGCGTAGAACATATGATTATTAAAAGACTTTACATACTTAGGTTCTGTTGGTGCAGTTCCACCACCAGTAGCATTTATAATATCTTCAGTATAACTTGTATTTAATGTAAATGCTGCTGCTGCTCCAGTTGCAATTATAATTTTACTTGTACCATCATAATTAAATTTATCAAAATCATAAGTATATGTAGTACCCTTACTTGTAGCTCGTGAAGTCCAAGAGCCACTTGTTGTACCACTGTAAACTGTACCTCCTCGACCTGCTATAATAATATCATTAAAAATAGCAGACATTAAAACACGTTCACTAGATACGGATACTTCAGGTACTATAGTTGAATTATACTTTGTTGTACCATTTAATCGTCTGTATCCACCTTCAACACTAGGTTCAAAATTAGATAACTGTAATGCTTCTCCCGGATGCATCGCAAAAACATCTTTGTTTAAAGTTAAGCCACCGGCACAACTTACAACCATAGGCTTTTGTAATCCTGTATAGGGCATTAGTTTTTTTTAATCCTTTGTCTGTCTCTTAATTTATATCTACGACTTCTTGCTTGTTGGGCATAATCAGCCTCTTTTTCAGTTTTATAAGTTTTATTAAAAAATCTCTTTTGTTCTGGAGTCATTTTTTTAATAACTTTTGATGGTTTATTATAGTAAACTTTTTTTCCATTTACAATTTTATGCCATACTTGTGCTAATTCATGGGCCATTAGAATACTCCTGAACCTACTCTACCCCCGTGATTAACTCTATGGTCTGTCATATAAGATGCTTTATTTACTGATTCTATTCTCATAATCTTTAAAGCTTCCTTGTATTCCCTGTCAGCTAATTGAGCAGACTGTAAATCTGAACGCAGTATATGGGCATAATATTTTGCTTTATTGATTATTATATCCTTGTATCTATCATCCAAATCCATTGTATCACCATGAGCAGATAAGTCCGTATGCACTTTCCAGTACTCATACTGAATTGAATAGTTACTTTTATCAGGTACAGGTGTTAAACCAAATTTTTTATCTTGTGTTGGATAGACTATATCAGGTGTACCATAAGCAGATGAATCATTCGCTAAATCTCTTTCTAGATACATTCTATTCCAATTATCATATGTTACATATCTTAATTTTTTTACTGGTATATCTTCTGATATACGAACATAATCTACATCTAAATTTGTTGTTGTTACTGTATTATTTAATGTTACATATGTTGTTTGTGCCGTGGCATCAAATGTTGTATCTAAAACTTTTCCTTCACCAAAATTTGTTACTTCTACAGTTGTATTTAAATTTGTTGTATCTTCAGCAGAAGTACCTACTTGAACTTTTAATGATGCTCCTACACTATTAGAATCAAAAACTCTTAATTGTAATCTATATGATTTATTTTTTACTGTTGAAAAGGATTGATAGATAGCATAATCATTTAATCTTGCTCTACCATTTCCACCACTATTATATGCAGCACTTCCTGCACCTGCTATAGTTGTCCAACTAGAAATATCAGAAGTAAATTCACCATTAGTAACTAATTCTTTAGGAACCAAACGAAATGTTTCCCAGTCAACTTTTCTGTAAGCTTTATCTGCACTTTGAGGTGAAGCTGAACTTGGTAAACTATACGTCCGTTGTCCTGAATTTGTATCTTGAGTCGTTGATAAATATAAATCAGGAATTTCTGAAATACTATTGTATAGCTCATGCATGGCTTTTAAAACAAACTTTTTAACGGATGTTTGAATACCCCTGCTACTGGAAAATGTTGTAGAAGTTAATTCTTTTTCATTTAATTCGTTAAGAACGTTATTTACTAAAACTAGATAAGTTGTCGCCATGTCTCCCTTATTTTATTATACACCATATTAGCCTTTTGTCAAGGTTTTTCTTGTTTTGTTCTTTTTTATTTTAGAACCTTTATTGTACTTACCTGCCCATTTTTTGGCTATTTTAGGTTCTTTAGCCCATAAAAATTTTTCTTGTTTTTTAGATTTAAATGGCACTTACGCTCCACATGATTCACAGTAATCATCCTCATCATAGTTTGTAGTAAACTTTTGTTTCTCTTTTTTGCAATCACAATCTTTGCATTCGCAGGATGTACAAGAACCACTATCACTACAATGACACCCATGTTCACATTTTTTACAAGTTCCCATTTTCTTTGTTTTTAAATCCATTATGAAGCGGTTAATCCAACGTCAGGTTGTGAATCAACACCACCTGCAATTAAATTCCATAAACTTCCATCAGATATAAATAATCCCATAAAATTAGCTTCCATTGTATCGTGGTCTGCGGCTATTCCTCTTACCAAGGCAGTGCCTTCCGTATTATGAAATGTTAATGCTTCTCCACCAGTATTATTAACAGCTAATACTTGTCCTGCTGTTCCTGTTCCTGCAAATCTAATTCCAGTTCTAGCACCACCATTTGCGTCTATATTTGCAAATCCGTCTGTTACTGGTATAGACCCATTAGCGGCAAGATTTGTTACTGATGGTTTTGTAAATATTACTGTACCTCCTACTTCTAAACCACTTGTTAAATCTAATTCAGCAGATTGGATTGTTCCACCTGCTCCTATTGAACTCATCATTCCTGTCAACATCTTATATCTCCACTATTCTTACCGCCCCAGTAGTTGTACTGGTTGAGTTGTGATTAAAATAGATACTGCCCGGGCCGAGTGCTAGGGGTACAGTTAAAAATATTAAAGTATCCTTGTCAAGTACTAAATCATTTGACGCATTAACATCAGTAGTGGTAATTGAAAAATTAAAATATAATTTTACAGCCGAATACACACCAATCATAGAAGTTCCATTTGTTACCTGTTTATGAATGGTATTAGTGACATCCGCACTACTCCCTGTTGTTGCGGCAGACTGAACTGACCACCCGGCGACACTTCCAATACCTGCCATACCGAAATTTTTATACGCCATTTTTTTAGTCTCCTTGTTTAAAAAAAAATTTATTTGTGTTTGTAAAAGAGGGCGATTAATTCGCCCCCTTTTTAATTAAGTTTTATTAAGCAAATGTTACTACCTGTCCATCGCTATCGCCTGCATAACCTCCAAAGTCTGCAGTGAGTGCGAAAACACGTACCACACAGTTAACCGCTCCAGTAGATACTACCATATCAATTGTATCGGTTGCTGCATAAGTACCGTAGCCAATAGATGTAGTACCCATGCTACCTGCTCCTGCTTGTGCTCTGATTGTCATCAGACCTGCAGAAGTTGTAGCTGCCGTACTAATATATCTATCTACATCGGCACCATCGCCTAAAGCTATAGTTCCACTATTGCCTGCTGTATCTGCTGTGATAATATCAATCCCTGCTGTAACCACATAAGTGTTAGCAGGAAGAGTGATACATTCAAAAACATCATTAGCTACATTAGTTGTTGAACTGAAATCAACCACCACACTAACACATTTAAGGTCAGGTGCTTTTGATGGATGGCCAGCAGTTCCGCTAGCCGGACTTATTTGATAAGTTGCCATTGTATACCCTCCCTATTATGCTAAGACAGCTACAGTTCTTACGATTGCTTCAGGTCTTAATACCTTCACACCGTAAACGTGTAACCCTCTTACTATGTCAGAAAATGAGTCGGTATCTCTAACCACTTCTGTTTTCGCAATATGCGAAGCAGTAGCAGTAGAGGACATATGTCCTGCCATACAGAAATGTCCATTGGACGTTCCTGAAACAGTAATATAGTCTGTACCAGACCTATTTAATGCTGTTGATTTGTATAAGTTAAAGCCCATTACCGGTTTATTAGTTACCATACCATTTCTAAGTGGTGATGTTTCATTAGCTGCCATGACACTCATGTCTACAACTTTGGAATCATCATGTCCCAAGAACTGATAGTACTTTGGTGCTGCAACAAACCATCTACCTTCTTCCGGAACGTGGTTGTCATCCAGTACTCTAGCTGCTTCCGCTAATATATCAAAAGCGGTCGCACCTGTTGTAACAGTGACGGTAGTTCCAGAGTTAATGCTAGTAGCCGTAGAAATACCTTCTAAGATATCACGGTCATACTTACGTTTTAACGCATAAGCACCTGAAGAAGCTGCTAGAGCTTCCCAGTTGACGTGTGATTGTCTTTCTTCGATATCATCTACTTTAAAAGCAAAGTAGTTGGCTGTGTCTACAACAAGAGTCGTCTGATTATCAGCCAAATCTTGTGTGTTAACAACAGCACCTCTGTTGTAACTAGAAACCGAAACAGTAGGCTCTTTAATAATTTTTACAGTATCGCCGTAGTTTTCAATTTCTCCCGCATAATCCGTATTGGTGATGTCTTCAGCAACCGAAGTTCTGCGAAAATATTTTAAAACTTTTTGGCTATATACTGCCGGTAACCAATTACCTGCCGGTAAATTGGCATAACCGCCTGACGCACTAATCGCCATTGTTAGCCTCCTTTAGTTTCTAAGTTAAGGTTAGAAAAAATTAAGCATCGTTATCAAATCGACCCTCTTTAACGGCCAAATCAATATCTTTCTCAACTTTCTCATACTCCCAAGATTTCAATCGTTGAACCTCAGAAGCCTTCCAAATACGTTTACCGGAGTTAGCATCAATATTTACAGACTTAGCTTTAGTCTTTGTCACGCTTGCTGCCGCACCAGTAGCTGATTTGGGTTTGCCTTTGCTTAAACCGCTATCTGCTTTGTACAAGTCTAGAACACGAATTGCCCATTTTGAATCCTTATTATTTTTAATGACACCATCCGAAATTGAAGATGGTTGGTTATCCAACCATTCTAAAAATTCAGAGGAATCTTTAATTTCATTAAAATCCTCATGAGCATTAACCAATTCCCTATATGCACTTTGTACAACTAAGTCCTCTTCACGTTTCCGAAGTGTTTTAACTTCTTCTTGTAAAGATTCTGTTTGCTGTACAGCTTGCCTTTGAGAAATTGTCTCTACCACATCATATACATCCGGATACTTATCCTTAAACTGTTTCAATTCATCATCAGACTTTGGCGGCTTGTAGTTTGCCATTGCCTTATTTTTTTGAGCTAGTCTAAGTTTCGCTTCAAGCTCTTCCTCCTTCTGTCTAGATTCATTAATCTTTCTATCGTAGTGAGCTTTTAGGTCATCGTATCTTTTCTTAAAGTCGTGGGTTGGCTGTGTTTCGTCTTTTGTTATGAAACCTGCATCTCGAGGAGTAGCTTTTTCAGTGTCCTCTGCAGTTTTACGGGGGTCATCTACCTCTTTATAATCATCCTTGCGATAAGGATTTTGGTAGGGAGTAGCCACGTTTTCTTCAGCCACGTTTTCTTTTTCTTGTATTTCAGCTTCTTTCGCTTTCGCTTGAGCCATAATTGCCTCCTTCGGGGTCACATTACTGTGAGTAGCCGATTCTTGGTTGTTGAGTACACCGGGGTTATGCCTTGTGCATAAGTAGCCTTGTACTAATCCTGAGTGTTACGTCAGGAAACTTGTTAGTTTACTGCCATCATCCCCGTTTGTTGGGGCTTGGGTTTTATTGTAGGAATTATTGGTTTAGGTTTTATTGGTTTAGGTTTTATTTCTGGTATAGTTTTATCAAGAATAAAACTTACATAAGATTTTACCTCAGATGGTAATTTATGATAATTTAACATACTTCCTTGTGTAAGTTCTTCTACATTTGTTGGCCCATAGTTATATGCAGCCAATGCAAGTTTTTTATCACCAAATCTTTTTAACTGTTGATTAAGATATGTTTTACCTACTAATTTACTTATTTCTGGGTCATTTAATAAATCATCTTTTGAATAATTAGTTCCTAATTCTTTATTTACGTCTTCTAATGCTAAACCTCTAACTTGAGTTAATCCTACTGCTGTATCACCTGTCTCTATGTCACCTTTTGATTTAGGGTCACCGGAACTTTCTCTCATAATTAAGGTATTAAACTCCTCATCAGTAAATTCAAGTTTTCCTCCTTCGTTCATCTTAATAGGTTTAATAAATCCTTCAAAACTTTGAGAAGGTTTAGATAATTCCGTCAATTCCTTATCCGCTTGTTCTGGAGATAAAGGAGATAATAGTCTCTTTCCTACTGAACTCATTGTCGCAAAACTTTCTCTTGGTACCGCTATAGGTTGATTCTTATTTTCTTCTAAAGTTACTATACCTCCCATCTGTATAGGTTGAGGTGACTGTCCTTGTGGATTTGGTTGTACAAATCCTTTTTCTTGTTCCGCTTTTTCTTTTTCTATTTCATCAACTCGCTGTTTTCCACGATTGTTTATCTTCTCTAAACGGTCATATCCTATTTGCTCGGCTATAACTTTAGGAATAATCATTTCTTTATTACTAACTAAAGCCTGAACAATTGAATCAACATCTTCCGCAGCTTGTCCGAAATCAAGTTTTACACCTTTTCGTTGTAATTCTATTATTGCTTTCGTAACCATTTTTTCTATATCACCATGTCCTGCCATTTCACGAGCCGGTGCGTTAATTACAAAGTCACCTTCATTTAATTCTCGTTTTACATCATCGGCTACACCTGATTGGTCTTTTCCCGGTTCTTGAACAAGTTCTAGATTCCCTGCATCTTGCATAGGTTGCTGTTCCTGTTGTTGTCCCATAGGATTACCTACTGGTACTGGGCCACCTGCTTGTAAGCCAAAAGAATATCCTTTTCTACCACTAGCATCATATTCATAACTTGGAGTAGCCTGTGGAGTAACACTAGGTGTTGGTTTCCACACATCCTGCCCACCACCACCTTGAGGGGGTTGTTTTTCATAATCTTTCTTTTCAGATGGTTCTGATTTAGTTACTGTAGGTTCTGTTTTAGTTTGTTTATAAGTAGTTTTAGGTTCTTGTCCTGCTGCCGGCGTATCTATAACAGTAGGTTGTAGTGTATTTACAAAACCATATTTCTTTTTAATTATGCCACTAACATCTTTTCCGGCCCAAACTTTACCGTCTAAGTACTGTGTACCATCGGGAGATATTGCTACACGGCCTTTTACTTGCCATCCTTTACCTTCTAAAGCTTTTTGAGCAGCCGTAGTAGTCATATACGCATTACTACCACCTTGAGTATTATACCTATTAGCAGACATATTCAATATATTACTTTCAGGTATAATATTATTGTCCATTGAATCATTCATAAATTTTGCTAAAGCATCTATATGATTACCTTGAAAACCTTTTTTACCTCCATAAGCATTATACTTTAATGCATATCCGGGATTATTACTATTGTATAGAATATGTTCTAAAAATTGTTGTCCAGTTTTATTTGCTTTTCCTGCGTAAGGAAAACTTTTACCTAATAGCTCTTTACTAAATCCATGTTCACCAAAATATTTTAAAAAGTTATTCTTGTCTTTTTCTTGTTTTAATCCTAATCCTATCCAACTTGCAGCACTTGCTAAAACTGTTGCCGGGATACTTGCCCCCATTGCAGCAGTAAGTAGTGGAGACATTCCTGCTTCTTTTACTTGTTCTTGAAATCCTTCTATGGATTTACCAAATCCTTCTACGGCTTTAAATACATTACCTGTAGTAGTACCAATTTTTTTATTAGTAGTATAATAAGAATCTATATTATCCCCATTTACATTATCAAATTGAGAAGCATAACTTTGTTGAGATTTTAGATTAGCTCCTGTACTAAAATAGTCACTGTCAGCACCTACAATTCCAACTGCATCTGAATCTTGAAAAGGAGTTATTCTATACGCAGGGTCACTTGTTAAAGCTCTCATCTGTTCAGCATAAACGTCTGATACATCAGCTACAGCCGAAGAAGAAACTGTACTTTGGAATCGTTTTTTAGTTGTAGTATCTTTTTCTTCAATAGATTTTTCTGATAACTTCTCCACATCAGGATGCCTACCTTTATAGATAGGGTCAGTCAATAAATCAGTAGATGTCGCAATATCACTATTTATTAGATTAATATTTGGTACATCATTTTGATTTTCTGGTAACATTTTATTCCTTTATTTCCTTTTCTACTGCGTTAACATTATCTCTTAATTTAAGGAGCTGACCCAGTAAAATTGCTCTCCCCTGATTGCGGAACATTTCCTGTTCCGATTGTGCCATTACCAACGCCCGATGGGTCTTGCCCACTTCCATTTGTAGGTACTCCTTGAGAGCCTCCCATTGGTTGCTGTTGACTAGGGGTTTGAGATTCTCCAGTACCTTCTTGCTGCTGTGCTGCATTTAGTCCTTTCAACATTTCAGCAAATATTGCTGCATCGTTCATGTCATTCACTAGTGATTCAGGGTCTATATCCTGTGCTATAGCTAATTCTCTAATTAGATTAGGTATCTTAATGAATGGTGCTAACATAGGGTTAGCAACGGTTTGTAGTAATGCTGTTAGTCTTTGTGACCTAACTTCTTTCTGCATTACACTAGCCACTCCTCTAGGTTTAATTTCTAAATCTCCTATTATTTCTGGATTATCTGTATTAAATTGCATATTCCATTGAAACATAGATTCACCTAATGGTTTTAATAGATAATCGTCTATATTTTTCATCACTGTCTTTATGGAGAGATTTGCTCCACTCAGTAACATAGATAATCCTGATGCTGTTCTTCCTGTTCCTGATACGCCTGTTTGACCATGCATAACAGAAGGTATTCCTGTTTCTTCATCAGCTAGTTGTCTAGCTTGTAAGTACATCTGTAAATTTTCTGGTGCCGTATTAGGAAACTTTAATCCATTGATAGCTGTTCCTGTTACACCTGATTGTCTTCTAAAAATCTTTCCGGGAAATATATCCATATTCTGTCCCGGTACCAGTGACGCTTCATCCACGTCAAAAACTAAATTACCCGCCAGTGCCAAGTTATCAATCGCCATACGAACGTGTCCATTCATAAGTAATTGTGCATCTTCCATATTTTCAGGAACGCCTACACCAAATAATTGATAAGGATTTATTTCATAAGGTAAAGCTTGATAAGGTATGCGTTGTGGTGTAAATGGATTTATCGCTATTCGTAAAATTTGTGTATTAGAAACCCAAACATTAACTTGCATTTCTGAAATTTCTTCCATATCGGAAGGTATATCAGCACCAACTTGTTCCAACAGACTTTTATCTAAAACACCCCAGTATTCTAACACTTCAAATCTATCAGAAGTTACTCCCTCCCCATAGTTTTGCTTGTCATAAGTTTGAATAATATCTTCATAATATTCTGTATTGTAATTACCACCCATAGCCAAACAACTTTCAATTGCTTCTTCATCAAAAAAAGGCATATTTTTTAAGTCACGCAACTGGGAGCGAGTAAATTTATGTCGTTGTATTACATAATCACAATCTCCTAGACTTGTAGCCGCAGGGTCAGGAAAAAAATCCCAACATGATACTGCTTCAATTTTAGGAATTAGTTTATCATAAGGAATATAAGTTTTATCTTCTGTCCATTTATGAACAGTTTTATTGTAATTTAATGGGCCTTTAACAATTCCCGTACCTAATAAAACAGATTCAAATATAGAATGACGTAAAGTATTAACAGCGTTATTATCTAATAACTGGTCGTGAATAACTTTTTCCATACGTAATGCAGTTTCTTTAGCCGGAGATATTTGTGGTTGATTAGGTAATCTTCCTGCTCCTTCTAAAATAGTAGCACCGGTATATTTATTCTTTAATCCACCTAATTTATCCATAGGAGCAATAGCTTCGGTAGCACCCGGAGGTAATTCTTTACCATCACCTTTATACCCAAACGGAGATTGTAGTTGTTCTTCACCCGGTACTGCTTGGTGTGCGTATTCTGCTATACCTTCTGGTACAGGTGTAGGTTCAACTGTTATCGGAAATTTTTTATTAGCAAATAAAACATCAACAATCTGACCATAAGCAGCCAGTGTTTTTGTTTTTGTTATCTTAATAAAGACTTTGCTTTTTTCACTATCACGAAATTGAGTGGTGCTATCATAGACACCTCTGTAATTTTTATAAGCACGTAACCATCTAGCTTCATGTGTTTGACGAGAAGTTTTTGATTCTGTATACTTATTTGTTACATACCCAATAATTCCGGGTAGTTCTTCTGATGGCATAGTTGAAGCTTGGTCTGTTCCTTGCTTAATATCCGCCATATTTTCCTTTATAATTAATCGTTGCTATTACCGTTTAACGGTTTTTCTTTATCTGCATTCATAATTTTAGAACTTAGTTTTTCACTTTTTTTAGTTGGAACAGCTTGAATAAATTGTTTAGGTTGTCCTGTTCCACCATGAGCGTCAAAATCTTTCTTTTCACGAGTTAGTGGAGCATCAGCCCTATTCCATTTTTCCTTATCTTGTTTCCAAATATAAGCTTTACCATAGTTATAATCATTCTGTGGCATAGTTTTCTCCTTTTTATGTATTTACTTATTTTCTTTGAATATTACCTAATACCCAAAAACTGAATCACTTGGTTCATACTGTACTTTATTTTTTATTTTATTAAGTGCAGTATTAAGTGTTGGTTGGTTAGATTGTCGTGTCATAATCATATATCGTAATGCGTCATAAGCATGGTCATCCGCTTTTGTATCTACATCCTCTGGATTAGTTTTGGAAGTAGGTATACTAGCTAAAGTTCGTATTAGATTTGTACACGTACTAAATATTTTTAGTCTTGGTTCTGCTGTTAATGGGTTCATCGCTAACCGCCTATGAACTTCCACTTTTCCTGATACCCTATCCCTGTCAGCCGGAACCCAACGAGCACCATTCCTAAACATCGTTTCTGCTATGCTTGGGCCTAGTCCTGTTTTATTCCAACAACTTGTATCGAGTACAGATAAAAACATCTCAGGGTCATTTCTTTCCATTTCTAGTATAAGACGAGCTAATACATCACCTGTATATCCCGAATTGTACAACTCACGATAAATATATATATTACCATCAAAATCTATACAACCCCATAATATACAAGATGGAGAGGCGTATCCGTAGTCACCAGAACGCATTCGTTGCCATCCTATAGGAACTTCAAATGGTTCTACTACATGAGTAGAACGCATAAATTCCGGAAAAGCTGCACCTTCTGCAACTTCCCAATCACCATCGAGTAATCTTTTTCTTTCTACGTCCGGTAAGGAACGAAGCATCGCTTCGTATTGACCATCCCGCATCAAGTAAGGATTATCTGTTAATCTAGCAGGTATAAACTTTCGCTGAAAAAGAGGTTGTCCTGCTTTCTCATGTTGTTCAGGCCATCTATAAATATCGCCTGAATCTATATCCCTAGCTGCAAATGTTTCATGTGGAGGAGCAGGGTCAATATACATTTTCTTTACCCACCATCCACCTACACCGCCGGGATTGGCTGTACACCTCATATAAGGCTTTACTTCTTCATTTGTCGTTCTTAATCGTGAACGTAAGTACTCCCAAACATAAGGAGTAGGATAGTGTGTTATTTCATCTATACCTATCCAATTAAAAGCTTGTCCTTGGTATCTTGTAACATCCTTGTCCCTATCTAGATAAGAAAACCAAGCGGTAGCTCCACTAGGAAATATCCACATGGATTTTGATTCCTTAAATACTGCTCCCGGAAATGCTTTAGGATATAATTGCTTGCTTTTATCAATTAACTCTGTTAATTCATCGAGAGTTCGTCTAATTAACAAAGCCCTGTGGTCGGGTAAATGAGCGTACCTAAGTAAATCAGCTAGTAGAGCGTATGATTTTCCACCGCCTGCTGCACCTCCATACAGAACATCACGTTCCGGAGAGGCTAAAAAATCTGTTTGTGGCCCAATATTGGGTTGAAATACTATATTTTCTTTTTCTAAGTGTTCCTTCAGTACTTTTGGTGCTGTTTTTATGTCATCTTCTGTTAAAGCAGCCGGATTTCTACCATTTAAGGTTCCTTCTATCTTTTTAAGTCCTTTTTCGATGAACCTAACCTTGTCTCGCTGTCTTTTTACCTGTTTTACCTTGTTTTCAGTTGTCCTCTTAGCTTGGCGTAGCTTCTTCTGAGCCGCTTTCCTAAGTTTCGTAGAAATACTGTAGTTGTATTGC
>VTLG01015284.1_pt1 | contig 13581 bp, 17 predicted proteins | sample 4694571 | NCBI WGS metagenome assembly VTLG01 (sample SAMN12604809, study PRJNA352737) | marine metagenome | biome: ENVO:00000447; feature: ENVO:00000209|ENVO:00000569|ENVO:01000036; material: ENVO:00002151; isolation source: viral sequences binned using virsorter ...
GCTGCTTCTGACTTCCCTGCTGGATCAGGTGGAGACACAACTAACATAAATGTTGGCACACAGTTAGGTTTTAGAGTAAACGATCCAATAACACTTACTTATCCATCTGGAGCAACAGTAACTAACGGAATTGCTGCTGCAAACGCTAAGTTTGTAAAAACTTATGATCCTGCTACAGGAGAAATGACTGTTTCTCAAACAGTAGGAGGATCAGCTTTAGCAGCTTCGGCAGCAGTTACGTTCACTACTGGTACTTTTGCAACTATTACTTTTTCCGAGCCGCAGGTTGTCGGATCTGTAAGAGAGTGGAGTTTTGAAATAACTAGAGCAGAAATTGATGTAACAAGTATTGGTCAGGCTGTTACTCAAACTGCACCATTTAGAACTTTTATTTCAGGTTTCGCTGATGGTAGCGGTTCTGCTAGTGTTTATTCAACAGACGATGACACACTTCTATCCAGCAGAATGGTTGAAGACGTTATTCAACGTCAGCAATCTGGTGCAAAGGTTAGATTGTATATTGATCGTCAAATGAGTGGTGCTAACGTAGACCAAACAAAAAGTAGATCAATTTTGGCAGATATTATTCTGACTTCTGCAAGTTTCAACGTAAACCCAGATGACGGACAACTTGTAGAAATAGCCTTCAGACCTAGTGCTGCTCCTACATTCGACTTATCTAAGACAGCTTAAATTAGCATAAGTTAACGAACCTCAGTTTATCTGGGGTTTTTTCATGTTTTGCATTAGAATATCAATATATTGATTTTATTTTATGGCAAGCAATCTATCAGCACTGGATCGTTTAAGAAAAGCTGCAAATCTTGAACCAATAAAAAAAGAAGTTACATTATCTGATGGCTCTATCTTCGAGATGTATGTAACACCATTGACAATGGCGGAGAGAGAAAGAGCACAAAAACAGGCTAGAAGTGATGATGCCAATGCTTTTGCTTTACAATTATTACTTGCTAAAGCTCAAAATGAAAATGGTATGAAACTTTTTAATGCAGGAGAAATTGATGTGTTAAAAAATGAAGTAAAAGATAGTGACTTGCAAAATTTAATGCTTGCTGTAATTAATGCTGAAGAGGATACAATCGACCCAAAGAACTAGCTGCCCAACTGAAAAGAGATAATCTTATGATGTTGCAGTTTGGTGTAGCAAAAGAACTTAAAAAAACTTTAGTAGAAGTAAGAGGTATGACATTAGAAGAGCTGATAGGTTGGAGTGCGTATTTTCAGATTGTAAATGAAGAGCAAGAAAAGGAATACCAAAAAGCTCGTAGAACTAGATAATTTTTTAGGGTATTATAGAATAGAAGGTATTATTGGTTTTTTGTAAGTGGCTACAGAAACGCTGAGAATAAAAGTCGTAGGTTTACGGGAATTAAATAAAGTCAATACTGCTGTAGATAAGTTAGATAAGAAGATGAGGGCTATTAATAAATCAAGAGTTACAGGAACAACTAATGCTTTAAAAGTTTTAAGACAAGAATTATCTCTTAAAAATAAAATTTTAAAAGCAGATCAACAAATTTTAAAAGTTAGAAATAAACAAATAACATCAAATAAAAAAAATGTTGCTACTCAAGCAGGAAAAACTGGTGGAGGTGGAGGAAAAAGTGGAGGCGGAGGCGGAGTTTTATCTAGTGCACTTATTTCTGGTGCGTTTCCATTGTTATTTGGACAGGGGTTACTTGGAGGTGCTGTTGGTGCTATAGGTGGTGGAGTTGGAGCTAAGTTCGGTGGACAAATGGGAGGTTTTGCAGGAGGTTTAGTTGCTACTGCTGCTCTTCAACAAATAACCACTGCTATTGCTGCAATTAGCGAATTAGGACAAGCACTTGGCCCGTTTGTACAAGATACAGAAGCAGTTACAACTGCGTTAGGATTACAAGGTACGGCAGAAGGTGAACGTATAAGGTTAATTGAAGAAACTCAAGGTAAAACTGCTGCGTTTAATGCAGCTATGCAAGTTATGTCAGGTCAGATAGGAGAAGAAGGTGTCACAGCTTTACGAAAATTTGGAGAATCTACTCAATTATTAAATACTCAATTTACACTTGCTTTAACTAAGCTTCAAGCATTTGCAGCAGGAATTGCAAATTTTGTTATTAGGATTACTGGACTTAGAGATAAATTAGAAGCTGGAGCAGCACAAGATACAGTTGCAGCAGCAGCAGCAGGAGGAGATGAACAAGCACAAGCTCTAGTCGAGAGAAGAAAGGCTGCTGAATCAATGAAAGGTCAAGGAGGTGAAGGTAATAGAAAAAGAGCATTATTAAATCAAATTAGTGCTGAAGAAAAGATATTTGCAATAAGAAGAAACGCATCAATAGAAGCAGATACTTTTACTGAAAAACTTGATGCTTTAGGTATTTCTTTAAAAGCAGAAGCAGAAGAAACAAAAAGAATTGCTGAGTTGAGAAAACAAGGATTAAATCCAGCACTTGCTAAAACTATTGCTGGAATCGAAAAAGAGGGTAAATTAACTAAAGATAATTTACAGGTTGAAATTGATAAGTTATTAGAAAAACAAGCTAAAGTTGGACAACTTGAAGAAAAAGACCAGATAAGACTAACAACTTTAGAAAAAACACGCAATGAGATAGATGGTCAAGTTGATGGTTTGATAAATGTTGCGACAGCCACCGATAAAGTAAATCAGGGTTTTGATAAGATTGCGAAGTCAATACAGAATGATATTAAAGAAGGAATAAAAGGTCTTATAAAAGGAACATCTACTCTTGGAGATATGTTAAATAATATTGCGGATAAGTTTTTAGATATTGCATTAAATCAAGCTCTTTTTGGAAATATAAAAGGAGATAGTATAACTGGAGGTTTGTTTAAATTTTTAGGTTTTGCAAACGGAGGTAGGCCACCAGTAGGCAAACCCTCAATCGTAGGAGAAAAAGGCCCAGAACTATTTGTACCAAGATCTTCTGGAACGATTGTGCCAAATAATAAACTCGGAGGTGGCGGTAGTACGAGTGTTGTTGTTAATGTAGACGCATCAGGTTCAGATGTTCAAGGCGATGATGCTGCTGGACAGGAATTTGGTACATTGATAGCTGCTGCTGTTCAAGGCGAACTTGTTAAACAGCAAAGACCTGGAGGTTTACTTAATAGATAATGGCTACTTTCCCTAGTTACAACCCACAATATTCTGCTACAAAACGTAGTCAACCGATTCAACGTATAACGCAATTTGGTGACGGGTATCAACAGAGAACTTCTTTTGGTTTGAATCAAGATCCTAAAGTTTGGAATCTTACTTTTAATGTTGATGATGAAGATGCTACTGAAATTGAAACATTTTTAGAAGCCAGAGGTAAAGATGGTGATTCGTTTGATTGGTCTCCACCTGATACAACTACAACATTTAAATGGATTTGTAGAAGTTTTTCCAGAGAAATATTTGAAATTAACCGAAACAGAGTAACAGCTACTTTTGAACAAGTCTTTGAACCCTAATGGCAATACCAACTTCTGCACTACAAGAGATAAATCCAGGTTCAATTATTGAAGTCTTTACAATTGAACTAAGTACAGCTTTGCATGGTTCGAATACCATATATCGTTTTCATAATGGTGCAAATATGAACGCAAACGGAGAAGTTGTTTGGGCTGGTAATTCTTATTTAAGATTTCCTATTGAATGTACTGGATTTGAATTTGGATCAAGAGGAACTTTACCTCGACCATCAATCGCAGTAAGTAATATTTTTGGAACTATAACAGCAATAATGCAGGATGTTAATACCACAACGGTTGGTAATGATCTAAATGGTGCAAAATTCACAAGAATAAGAACTTTGGCACGTTTTTTAGATGCAGTAAATTTTACTGGAAATACAAACCCTTATGGAACACCCGATCCAACAGCAGAGTTTCCACAGGAGATTTATTTTTTAGATAGAAAAGTTTCTGAAAATAGAAACGTAGTTACATGGGAAGCTCAATCTGCTTTAGACTTAGTAAATGTCAAGTTACCTAAAAGAATAGCAACTAGAGACATATTCCCTGGTATTGGAGCGTTTATAGGATGACTTGGAAAGATATTGCTTTACAACACGCAAGAAAAGATGCACCACATGAAGCCTGTGGTTTAGTAGCTGTTTATAAAGGAAAAGAAAAATATTTTCCTTGCAAAAATCTTGCCGAAGAGTTAGGCGAACAGTTTATTTTAGATCCTAATGATTGGATAAATGTGGAAGATCAAGGTGAAATTGTAGCTGTATTTCATAGCCATCCAAATCATCCTCCTACACCTAGTCAAGCTGATCTTGCTAGTTGTGAATATTTAGACTTACCTTTTTATATTGTCACTCCAGAAACATCAGATTGGTATTACTTTGAACCTTCTGGGTATGAAAAAAGTTTAATTGGCAGAGAATGGGTATGGGATATTCAAGATTGTTGGAGTTTAATTACTGATTGGTATAAAGAAAAGAAAAACATAATTATAAAGCATTGGAAAAGACCTAAAAGTCCAAAAGAATTTTCTGAATCTCCTTTATTTGAATATGGTTTACCCAAAGTAGGTTTTGTGGAAATAGATGAGAATGATGAGACAGAAATCGGAGATGTTTTACTTATGGACACAACTAATACAGGCAAGTTAGATCATGTGGCTTTGTATGTAGGAGATCAAACTATCCTTCAACATTGTGTGAAAAGACTTAGTTCTAGAGAAACTTATGACGAAAAATGGATAGAATGTACAAAGAAGAGGTATCGCTATGCTCAGTAAAATAAAAGTTTACGGTAGACTAGCTCGCTTTTTAGGACAAAATACTTTTGAGGCTGAAATAAATTCTACAGTAGATGCAATTAGATTTTTATTAGCAAATTTTCCTAACTTACAATCGCACATGATAGAACAAAACTATTGTGTAAAAGTTGGAGAATATCAAATAAGTGATAAAGAATTAGATACTCCTATTGGTAATCAGGAGATAAAAATAGTACCTGTGGCCGTTGGTGCTAGAAGAGGTCTTGGAAGAATTTTATTAGGAGTAGTTCTTATAGGTGTTGCCATAGCGTTACCAGGAGCAGCACCAGCACTAACTAAAACTGGTTTTGTCGCAGGATCGGCAGGAGCAAGTGGTTTAACTGTTGCATTAGGAAATTTAGGTTTATATTTTGCATTATCAGGAGCAGCAGAAATGTTGAGTCCTGTGCAAAATAATAGTGCCAATGACGATCCAAGTAGTTTCACATTTAATGGAATTTTAAATACTATAAATGCAGGAGTTTCAATACCCGTAGTTTATGGGGAAGTATTTACTGGATCTATAATTGTATCAGCAGGAATTGATACAGAGGATTTCTCAGGAGGAACGTAATGTTTAAAATACCTGGAGTTGATATAGGAGCAGGGAGAAAAGAAATTCAACTCAATCCATTCAAATGGTTCGGTGGGGGAAGTCCACAAGCTTCTGTTTTGCCAGCACAAATACAAAGTAGACAAGCGTTAAATTTAGTTGAGGTGCTTTCAGAAGGTGAAATCGAAGGTTTTCCATCAGCAGCAGGATTAACTAAAGGAACGGAGGCCTATAACAAAGCAGCTTTAAAAGATGTATTTTTTGACAAAACATCTGTTGTAAAACCTACAGCAAGTTCTAGTAATATTGTTGATGCGGATTTTAACTTTAAAAATGTATCTTTTGAGCCTCGTTTTGGGACATCAAACCAAACCTTTATTAAGGCTATAAGTGATATAGAAACAGAAGTAAATGTAAATGCTCCAGTAACTAATTCAACATCTGTTACTAGAACAATAACTGAAACGAATACTGATGCAGTAAGGGTTACAGTAACTTTTGATGCCCTCATAAATATTAATGATAAAGGCAAGAATACAGGTGTTGATGTCGCCATATTTGTAATCATTACTGAAAATGATGGAACCACGACACGTTTTGATAAAACTAATATCACTGGAACTAATCCAGCAGGGGGTATTTTTAGACAGATTCAAGTTCCTACATCAGCATTTGAAATAAGTGGTAGGTCAAAAAGTGCTTATAGCAGAGATTTTAGAATTACTTTAAGACAAAACACATCATTTCCAATACAAATAACAGTTGGTAGAGAAAGTGCTGACAGAACCAGTGAAAGAACAACTGATACCTTTAGATGGTCGTCTTTTACAAGAATAATAGATCAACAAAGACCATATCCAGATATAGCTCATACATATTTTCGTTTTGATTCGCAACAGTTTCCAAGCATACCAAGACGGTTGTATAGGATTCGGGGTATTAAGATAAAAATTCCACATAATGCAACTGTAGATCAAACAAATGGAAGACTAACGTATAGCGGTACTTTTAATGGAACGCTTACTACGACTACACATTGGTGTTCTGACCCTGCATGGATTTTATTTGATCTATTAACGAATAGTAGATATGGTTTGGGCGAACATATTACTGAAGCTCAGTTAGATAAATATTCTTTCTATAGTGCTTCAGTTTATTCCTCTGCTCTAGTTGATGATGGTAAAGGAGGTCAAGAACCTAGATTTAGTTGCAATATAGTTCTTAATAAAAGAGAAGATGCGTATAAGACAGTAATGGCTCTTAGTTCTGTGATGAGAGCTATGACATTTTGGGGTGCAGGGTCTCTAACACTTAGTCAGGATAGACCTACAGATCCCAGTTACTTATTTAATCTATCTAATGTCACTTCTGAAGGTTTTGTATATTCTGGCACGAGTTTAAAAACAAGATCAACTGTTGTATCTGTATCTTATTTTGATATGGATAATCAAGAAATAGACTTTGAGACTGTTGAAGATACTACTGCAAAAAATAAGTATGGAATTATTCATAAAAAAATAACAGGTGTTGGGTGTACATCTAGAAATCAAGCTAGGAGATTAGGAAGATTTATTTTGTTTGAGGAGCAAAACTCCACTGAAACTATTAGTTTTACTACTGGAATAGCAGAGGGTGTAGTTGTCAGACCTGGGCAAGTTATTGAAGTAAGCGATCCAGTAAGAGCAGGAATAAGGCGAGGAGGTCGTATAAATTCTGCTACCACCACTACCATTACTGTTGACAACACGGCAGAAACAGATTTGGATAGCAGTAATGCTGCAACTGTTAGTGTTGTCTTGCCTAATGGCACAGTTGAAAAAGGTGTTGTAGCTTCAATAAGTGGAGCAGTAATTACAGTTAACTCAGTTACAAGGGCTGACGGAACAACTGCAACCAGTTTTACATCTGCTCCCAATAAAAATAGTGTTTGGATACTTGAAAATACAGTTTTACAAACTACTCAATGGAGGGTTGTAAGTGTAACTGAGGATAAGGATAATTATGCAATCGTTGGAACGTCTTACAACTCAGGTAAATTTGCATTTATAGAAGATGGTACTGCTTTACCTGTTAGAAAAATAACAGTTTTAAATGATCCTGTTCCATCTCCTTCTAATCCCAGTGTTGTTGAAGAATTTTTTACCGAAGGTAACAGAGCAAGAACAAGGTTAAATGTAGACTTTAATACTGTTCCAAGGGCTGTTGAATATGAATTAAGATATCAAGTAGATAATGGTAACTTCAAATCAATAAGATCCAGAAGTCCAGAATTTCAAATATTAGATTCTTTAGCAGGAACTTATAAATTTGAATTATTTAGTATAGATTCATCATTAAATACTTCAGCACAACCAACCACTTTCACTCATGTTGCTGTAGGAAAAACTGCTTTACCAGCCGATGTAACTAGCTTGACCATAGAACCTATAAGTAGTAAAACAGTCAGATTACGTTGGGATCTATCCCCAGATATTGATGTAACTCATGGTGGTCGTGTCTATGTAAGACATAGTACCAAGACCGATGGCACTGGTACTTTTTCAAATGCAACGGATTTAGTTCAGGCACTTCCAGGAAATTCCACATTTGCGGATGTTCCATATTTAGAGGGTGAGTATATTCTTAAATTTCAAGATGATGGTGGTAGGTTTAGTGCTGGAGAAACAAGTGTAATTTTAGATTTACCAGATAATCTTGCATCTTTAATTGCTTTAACAAGAAGAGAAGATTTAGATACACCAAAGTTTCAAGGCACAAAAACAAATGTTGCTTTTGATGCAACAACTAATTCTTTAAATTTAACTGGTGTAGGGTTATTTGATGCGATTACTAATTTTGATGCAGAAGGTTCTATAGATGATATTGGAGGAATTGCACCATTAGGAACTTATGAGTTTGGTGGCGCAGCAGCAATATCTTTTTTAGATTTAGGGGGTGTTTTTAGTCTTGATCTAAAACGTCATTTTCTTACTGAAGCATTTTTTCCCTCAGATTTATTTGATTCGATTTCAGATGTAGATGCAAGAGTAGATTTTGACGGAGCAACAGCTACTAAGGTTAATGCCGAGATGTTAGTTGCAGTTACTCAAAACGATCCGTCTTCTGGATCGCCTACCTATAGTGCGTTCCAAACATTCGCTAATGGAACTTATAAAGGTAGAGGATTTAAATTTAAGGTCAATTTAACAAGTAATGATCCTGACCAAGACATAAGAGTATTTCAATTAGGTTATACAGCCTCGTTTCAAAGAAGAACTGAACAAAGTACAACTACCATTGCATCTGGAGCAGGAGCAAAAGCTATTACATTTACAAACTCATTCTTTACAGGAACTTCTAGTATTGGTGGAGTAAATTCAAATTTACCTTCAATCGGAATAACTGCACAGAATATGGCTAGTGGAGATTTCTTTGAACTATCTAATATTAGTGGTACAGGATTTACTGTTCATTTTAAAAATTCATCAAATGCTTCGATTGATAGAAATTTCACTTATCAGGCTGTCGGATTTGGTAAGGGATGATAAAATAAAATAAAATATTACCAAAATGGCAAGAGTCAATAGTACAACCAAAGAAACAGGTAATAATTTTAATGTATCCAATGGAACGGGTGCTGCTGTTCGTGCAGGGATAAATGATATTTTCACAGCATTAAGAACAATAAATTCTGCCAGTGGAGACCCATCAGGAGATGCAAATGTAGTTCAGTTCCAACCTCATATAGATTCATCAACAAATTTATTAAAAATATGTACTTCTGTGTCTTCTGGAACAGGTACATTCACAACTATTGGAAATATTACACAAGCAAATTTAGGTTTAGCTCCAGTTGCAGGAGCAACATTTACAGGGAAAGTAACTCATAATTATACATCAAGTTTGACAATTCCATCTGGTACAACTGCTCAGAGAGATGGTAGTCCTGCTGTTGGTATGTTTAGACATAACTCGACATTAAATCAGTTTGAAGGCTATAACAATGGTGCTTGGGGTGCGATTGGAGGAGGTGCTGGAGCAACTGGAGGTGGAACTGATGAAGTATTTTTTGAAAGTGACCAAGCGGTTACAACAAATTACACTTTATCTTCTGGAAAGAACGCACACACAGTAAGCCCTACAATTAACTCAGGTGTAACTGTAACAGTGCCATCTGGTGCAATCCTTGTTATTCTTTAATTATGGCTTTAAACATTAACGGCACTACTGGTATTTCTGGAGTTGACGGATCAGCTTCCGCACCAGCATTACAGGGAACAGATAGTAATACAGGAATTAACTTTGCATCTGATACTGTCAATATAAATACAGGTGGAACGACAAGAGCAACTGTTGATAGTTCTGGAAAATTTTTAGTTGGCTTGACCTCTGGATTAAGTTCACAAGATGGATCAATTCAAGCTGCTGGCCCAGTTATTTCTAAAGGTTTTATTAATGACCATACAACTAATGCAGCAGTTTTACAGTACCAATCTAATATAGCGAGTATAAGAGCTTACGGAGCAACTGCTGGATCGGGAATATTAGCCTTTCAAACTGGTGGTGGTGGTGGTTCAACAGATGGGGAAAGACTTAGAATAGGTGCATCTGGTCAAATAGGAATAGGTGGTGCTAATTATGGTAGTTCTGGTCAAGTATTAACATCTCAAGGATCTGGTTCAGCCGTTCAATGGGCTGCTGTTCCAGCAGGGGGTATAACACAATCAGATGTTGTTTCAGTTACAAAAACTAATACATTTACTACATCAAGCTCATCATTTGTAGATATAGGACTTAGTGTAACAATTACACCTACAAGCAGTTCAAGCAAAATATTAGTATTATTTGGAATTTTTGGCTCTAATAGTTCATCTGGTTCAAGATGGGCTGTTCGTATGGTTAGAGGTTCAACTGCCATAGCTATCGGTGATGCAGTCGGTAATAGAGCTAGAGTTACAGGTTCATCTGAAACTGCTGGCGGTGGCGGTAATATGAAATGTTTTTCTGGCAACCATTTAGACAGTCCTTCAACAACAAGTGCAACCACTTACAAATTTCAAGCCGCAGCAATTGATGGTAATACTGTTAAAATTAATGCTAGTGTTGCTGATTCTGACATTTCCAGTTATCCAAGAACAGCAAGCTATTTAACAGTTATTGAGGTCAAACCATAATGTTAGATCACGATGCTATAAGAAAAGCTTACCCATCAATCGTTACTATTGATGATTCATTTGTTGACTATGGTTTAGATAGTAGCGGTGAAAAAGTTTCTATAGTCCAATCGAAGGTTGATACTGCAAGATCTACCTTAGACGCTGAAGCCGCTGCAATAGCTTATAAATCTGTTAGAGAACCTTTATATCCACCTTTAGGTGATTTTGCAGATGCAATGTACTGGAATAGCAAAGGAGATTCTAGTAAACTGACAGCATACTACGCAGCCTGTGAAAAGGTAAAAACTGACAATCCAAAGCCTAGTTAATTATGACAGCAAAGATTAAACTAAATGCAGCGTCAGGTGGTGGGTCTTTCAGCATACAAGCACCCTCTTCTTCTGCTAATAACAGAGTTTTAACACTACCTGATTCAGCAGATGGAATAGTTGCACAAACGGATAGTTCTGGTAATTTTACTGTTTCTGGAAATTTAAAAGCTGGAACGATTACAGATACAAGTGGCAACAATAGCTCAACGACCCAACAAATATTTGAAGGTCGTGCAAAAATTTGGGTATCTTTTAATGGTACAAACACTGCTTTGAGAGATCATTTTGGTGTTTCATCTGTGACAGACGAGGGCACTGGAGATTATTCAGTTAATTTTTCTACAGCCATGTCAAACACTGGTTATTGTTCAGTTTATGGGTCATCTAACTGGGAAACTAACAATCTTGATTCTTACACAACTATGAGTGATAATAATGATTCTGGAGCTAGAACTACAGGAAAATTGCGAATAATAGCTATGAGAATGAGATTCGATTCATCAACTCCACAATTTAAAGATCCAGTTTTTTGTAGTGTTGCAATATTTGGAGATCAATAAACTATGGCAAATTCAGATAAAAGAATTATTTATATAAAAGATGACGGTAGTATCTCTATCATCTCCCCAGCAGATAATTGTGGTTTAACTGTTGAAGAAATACAAGCAAAAGATGTACCAGAGGGCAAAACATCTTATATTGTAGATACAACTGAAATTCCTACAGATAGAAGTTTCAGAAACGCTTGGACTTACACACCTTAATTATTATGGGATTTGGTATTGATATGGCAAAAGCCAGAGAAATTCACAAAAATAATATAAGAGAGGCAAGAGAACCTTTACTTAAAGCTCTTGATGTAGATTTTCAAAAAGCATTAGAGACAGGTGCTAGTACTACTGATATAGTTAGTAAGAAGCAAGCATTAAGAGATGCTCCTGCTGATTCTGGCATAGCTTCTGCCAACACTGAAGCTAAATTAAAAGCACAATGGAACACCTCTATTCTCGGAGATTCACCTTATAGTTAATTATGTCAGAGATTAAAGTAAATTCGATAAAAGGAGTAGGAGCTAGTGCTGCTGCTATTACGGTCAACAATACTGATGGAACGTGTACTGCCAACTTAAGTAACAGACAGAATCGTAATTTAATAATTAACGGAGCTATGCAAGTGGCTCAACGTGGTACGTCATATACTGGTGGTGGTTACGCAACTGTTGACAGGTTTTATCTTGATTATGCAGGGCTAGATGAAGCACCAACACAGGCACAGGTTGATGTTGCAAGTGGCACTTCTCCATACACTTCGGGATTTAGAAAGGCATGGAAAATAACAAACGGAAACCAAACAGGTGGTGCTGGTGCTGCTGATGTATTTTATATAATACAAATTATAGAAGCACAGAATATAGCACAATCTGGTTGGAACTATACTTCTTCATCGAGTAATATTACCCTAAGTTTTTGGATTAAATCAAGTGTTGCACAAACATTTAAAGGTCATCTTAAGACAGATGATGGAACAGCACAAATATATCATTTTGAGACAGGTAGTTTAACTGCTGATACTTGGACAAAAATAACAAAAACTATTTCTGGTAATTCTAATTTACAGTTTGATAATGATAATGGAGCTGGACTTCGTTTAGTGATAGTGCCTTTCGCTGGTACTGATTTTACAGCTAGTAGTGCGAATGAAAATGCTTGGCAAGCATATTCAGCCGGTATATTTGGTGGTAAAGATAACACAACAACATGGTACACAACAAATGATGCAACATTTGAAATTACAGGAGTTCAATTAGAAGTTGGCAGCGTGGCAACTGATTTTGAGCACGAAACCTACTCAGATACATTCAGAAAATGTCAAAGATATTTTTGGAGATTTGGTTTAGTAGATAGTGCTTGGATTTTTAGCGGAATCATAGCAGGAAGTTCACAACAAGCCAGATGTTTAGCGAAATTTCCAGTTCCAATGAGGGCTAATCCAACTATTACATTTAATGATTTAGTTTGTGATTCTGAAGTTTCTGGAAGTGTTGAAACTGTTAATTCAGTAATTAATACTTATTTTAATTCAGATTTTGGTGGTAGGGTGGCTCTTGGTCTTGCTGCGAGTAGTTCTGCAAGTACTGGTTCACCTCTTAACATTTATGCAAATTCCTCTTCTGGTTATATACAAGGAGATTCAGAATTATGACCTATACTTACAAAAAATGTTCAGTTGATACTGGAAAAACATCAGCTTCTATTAAAAGAATAGAAGATGGAGCTTGTATTCCTATTGATGAAAACAATAGAGATTACCAAGAATATCTTTTGTGGGTAGCTGAAGGAAATACTATTGCGGAGGCTGATTAATTAACCTTTTCTTGCATTTGCCTTGTCATTAACCCCATAGTGACGTAGAGAGGGGATAGAGCTACAATAAGCAGTAATACAAGCACACTTGTAAAAGATAGTGCTTTCAAAATTGCAAATTTAATCATGTTTCAAAAAATTGCTAATATTCTTAGCATCGTTTCATTCATTATGGTAGCTTCCATGGGTGGTGGAACGTACTTTGCATATAAATATGTAACATCAGAACAATTTCAAACAAAAATGATGAATAAAGTTCTTAGAAATGTTCAAGGAATGATGCCAAAAGTTTTAGAAAAAGGATTACCTGATCTTACTGGCCCATCTTTACCAATGCCACCAAAAATGGAAAAACCAAAAATGGAAGAACCACAAATATGAACTGTTGGCACTGTAAAACTGAGCTAATTTGGGGTGG
>VTLG01003770.1_pt1 | contig 13580 bp, 13 predicted proteins | sample 4694571 | NCBI WGS metagenome assembly VTLG01 (sample SAMN12604809, study PRJNA352737) | marine metagenome | biome: ENVO:00000447; feature: ENVO:00000209|ENVO:00000569|ENVO:01000036; material: ENVO:00002151; isolation source: viral sequences binned using virsorter ...
ATATTTCCAACAAGGGGTTCTACAGCAGCACGTGGAAACAAAACAGACAATAGTAGAAGATATAAAATCGTTTGACATACGTAATGGGTATCAACTAACAGTAGGTGGGGAAAATGTAGAGAGTTCTACAGGTAATGTTGCACCTGCAGGGTGGACTAAGGTAAATACAACAATACAGGGTGTAGGTACTACTTTTGTATCACCTAATTTAGATAACAAGCCTACGTATAGTATTGTGAATCAAGGCGAAAGTTTTATGTACTATGAGACTTTAGAAACACCAGGTATTACTAATTACACGCACGTTACCCGCACTACGAATATTGAAAGTGTTACTGATAGTACATCAACATTTAGTCAATGAAAAAATATTTATTATTGTTGTTGTTGTTTAATAATCCTGTCTTAGCTAATTCTGTAAATACAACATCAAATTCTAGTGGTAGCGTTGTAAATCAGGCTGTACAAGTAGTACCTAGCAGGCAATTTCAATACCAAATGAATACTATTAGCTGTCAAGGAGCTACCCTTAATATTTCTCCATTTGTTTCTACTACCTATGGTTTTGCAACACCTTTTGAGTCACATTTTGATAGGCCTGTATACAGTAGAAGGGATATAGAAGGTAATTTTGATGATGATAATAATGCAATAGGTGATGGTGATGTAGATGCAGGTTATAGGGGTGAAATATTATATTTTGAAAAGGTAAGAACAGGACAGAAACAATCTAATGTATCTATAAATGGTGGTATAACAGCTACGTTTAGTATTCCATTAGATAGAACAGCTATAAAAGAATGTAGAAAAGCTATGGCAAAACAGAATGAATTATATGAAGCATCACTAGCTGCTAAAAGATTAAATTATGAGATGAGTAGAGCAAAAACCTGCAATGATAATTATAAGAATGGGTTTAGATTCAAAGAAGGTACACCTATGGCATTAGTCTGTTCAGATATAGAAATTATAGAACCTACTAATTTAGAACACGTACATAAAATTAAGAATTAAGTTTTGATTTTATTGGTTTTTTACCAGTAAATTTTGTACCTTTTTTACCTACAGCCTTTTTAACAGTACCAATTAATTTTTTAAATGCAGGTTTTAGTATTCTGTTTAGAAAAGGTGTTAAAGTAGCTGCTGTTGTTGCAACAATAGTTATTGCAAAAGTTGTAGATACTGTATTTATAGAAGGTAAATATTTTTCTACTGCAGTTGTTGGTTCATACTGCACTACACATTCTTTTGTTTCTTCTATATATACAAAACCTACAACCTTTTCTGTACCTTTTGCATTTAGATCACCTATACGTGGGTTATTCTTTTTAGGGTCAGGACATTCTACTTTATCCTCTTCTGGTATTTTTGGTACTTCTGGTGTTTCTGTTTCAGCTATAGGTGGCTGTTCTACGTTTGTAGGTGGTTCTGCCTCCTGTATTGGTACTAAATCCTTAGCATTGTATTGTAAAGGCTCATAGAAGGGTATAGCACAGTTTATAACAACATTACCTGCAGGGTCATCTGTAAATAGCTGTGAATTTTTTGTACCATCAGTTCTTACAGTTGCACAAGGCATATCAAAAGTAGGTGGTAACATTCTTGTTACATGAGTACTTGCAGGTAAATTTGTCTGGTTAGGTATTACAACATCAGGTATACGTGGTATAGATGCACTAGGTATTATGTTTATTTCTGGCAATTTATAAAGGTATAGATACTTTAGGCTTTGCTATAGGTGGTGTTGTAAATTCTGGCATACCACCTTTTATTGCATCAGGTAATACATTATCAATATTATTCATAATTTTATTTTTTAGATACTTTTCAAATTTTGGTGATGAAATATATCTGTAGCCAAAATAAGACGCTGTTAAAGTACTAGTTATTAAAACAAATGAAGCTATACTTAAAATGTTAGAAATTTTTTGATACATATGTGGAAAGAAGCGTTTATTAAAGCCCTAGCACCCATAACTTTAATGTGCCTGTTTTTGCTTGTAGGACTTGCCCCATTATATCTAATAGGTGGAATGATGACTAAGCAAATGCACGAAAAAGTGAAGTACTAAAATTTACCAGGGTACACCAAGGGTTGTAAGTGGTGTTTTAGATTGTGTAATCTGTAAAGCAATATCTGCTTCTATATTTGTTACTTGTTCAGTACCTATTGAAGCTTTAGCCCACGCAATAGCATTGTCTTTTGTAATATCTGCATAAGGTGTAAATGATTTAGAATCGGCATCTGCAATTCTTATACAGCCATATCTGTAACCAGTATGAACTACAGCAGAATCGCCACTACCTACAGTTTCAGAGCTAGAAGCAGTCCAATGAATAGTAGTAACAACATTAGATAAACTTCCAACGGTTTTTGTTGCATCTAAAGCAGCAATATCCCAAATAACAGCCATAATAAAAAGTGTTTAGTTTAATTTTACTTTGATTCTACAGTTTGAACAACGTCACTAAGTTTTTCTAACTGTTTTAATGCACCTTGATCTTCCATTATTGGTTGCACAAGTTTATTTTTTTCTGCTTGTTTTTCTTGTATTTCTCTTTCAAGCATTTGTGCCTTTGCAATGTTTAAATCAAGACGAGTTTTTGTTTCTTCGTAAAGTTCCTGTGGTGTAGCCATAAAATTATTTCTAGTTATCCAATATTACTAAGCAGCTTCTAAAGCTGCAACTTTTGCTTCAAGTTGTTGAATTGCTTTCATAAGATAAACAACCATACCTGATGGATTGAAAACATATAAACCGTTGTCATTTTTTGGATATGCCTCTGGAAAATTAGCAACTAAATCTTGTGCAACATAACCTTTTGTTTTATCTTTTGAATCATCTTCAGTTATATAATTAAATTTCTGCGGTTTTAAATCTTTAAATAAACTTAAAGCATCTTCTGTCCAATCTTCAAAATTCTTTTTATATGCTCTATCAGAACAGTTTGTACTGTAACCAGTAGTAGAACCAATCACAGAAATAAATCCAACACACGTTCCATCATTATGAAATGAAAAAATAGTACCATCTGTACCTGTCCTATTAAATATTCCGCACTGGTCATTAAGTCTTGTAACTTGTATCCCTCCACTTCCGTCAAGAACAGTTCCAGTATCATCACCAGAACCATGATTAAAAATAAGAGTGTCGGTAGTCCCAATACATAAAAAACCATCACTTGTAATCCGCATCTTCTCTCCTGGGGCGGTTAATGTAGGTCTTGTATGAAAAGTTAAAGCACAGGCTGTATTTGTATCAGTTCCGTTTTCTTTTATACCTCTTATATGTCCTAAATAGTTATAGCCAGAACTGCTTGTTTTTCCATAAAAAGATATTTCACCACCAACCCCTGCTGCCATTGCAGTTGTATCAACAGAAGTAATACCAGATTCCCCTGCTGTACTGCCATGAGCAATAAATCCTTGTATCGCTCCATTGTTTGATGTTAAAGTTGATCCTACAAGTAATAATCCTGCAGAAGTGATTCTTGCTTTTACAGTTGGTGAAGCACCATTATGAAAATCAATAGAATTATTACCATTAAGCCTTATAATTCCTTGTGCTGATGTACCACTATTTATTTGTAAAACTAAATTTGTTGAGGAGTTAGTTTGTGTAGAGTTAAGAACAATATTATTTGTATTTGCAGCAGCTTGTGTGCTTTCAAAATAACCAATAGTTCCTGTTGAGTGAGTAACATGAAGCCTTCCAGAGTTTGGTGCTGAAGTACCGATTCCAATAGAATTTGTACTTGCATCTAAGTAAAATAAATTTGCCTCTGTATCGCCTTCAATTCTAAAATCTACGTCTGCGCCAGTTTGATTTACAACAACTTCGGTTGATGAAATACCTACTCTTTCAACACCGCCAGTCGCAATATTAAAAATATTAGCACCATTTCTGAACACACCTGTATCAGTGTCATTCCTAAAACATAGTGCGGGAGCGGAATTTGAGCCATCTTCAAGAGTTAGTGTACCGTCAAGTTGAAACATTTCTATCCAGTCATTATTAGCAGAGTTCCGTAATTTCATTACACCTGCATTAGAATCAGCCCACCATTGATATGCATATTTGACAGAAGGCTCTAAATTACCGCTACTATTTCCAGCTAATGCTTGCAGTGCATCTTGTATGTCAGTTCTTACTGCAAGTCCTGTACCATTATCTATAACAAAATCATTTTGGTTAGTCATTTCATCAGGTTTTTATATAATTATAGGATAGCTTATTAACAAAATTTAAACACCTTTACCAAATCCAACAGCAGTATATTTAAAACTTAAATCTTTAAAATTATTATTAGCATCCCTTGTTTCAATAACAAATTGACTTCCTGTTACAGATGTAATTTTAAAATAATCTCCAGAAACAGCACCTTCAAGAGTAATTCCTATTGTTGGTAAAAAGGCAGTAGTTGATAAATTAATTGCAGAAGTACCTGTATAAAAAGGATTTCCAAAAACTACTGTTTTTGCTAAATTGTTTGTAGCACAAGCACTTGCTATTGCAGCATTAACTGTTTCTGTTCTTCTTTTCATGCTTGCGGTATAACCTAATTCATCAATTTCTATATTTTCATCAGGATCATCTGAGAATATATCTGCCCTAAATCTAAATCCTCTAGCATTATATTCTCCATTTGCAAATATATTGAATGGACTAAAAGCACTAGATATATTACAGTCACCGCTAGTAGTTACATTATTGCCAGAATTATCTTTAACTTTTATAAATTCAACAGTACCAGATGTGATTGCATTATTAGATGAAGTAGTTATTTTCACAGTATTAGCTGACAATAAAGCACCTACAACATAATCACCAGAACTTAAAGTACCTGACAAAACTCTTAAATTCACTGTGTCATTTACAACTAATCCACCATGATTTCCCTGTGTAAAAAATTGTATTTCTCCTGTTGAAGCATTGACAACTTTATATTCTGCTAACACTCGAACAGCTTCAGCTACAAAAACATTTGCATTAGTTACAGATGCAACTTTTAAAAATCCATCTGTAGCATTTCCATTTGTAAAATCAACTAGAATTTGATCGTTAACAACAGCACCATGAGAAGTCCTTGTAATTGTAATTAAATCTTGTGTTTGACTATAAGTAGATGATAGTGATGAAGTAGGTATACCCTGACAAGTTGCGACTTGTAGCTTTGCACCAACATCTTCTGCAAGAGTACCGTCCCAATCTGGCATATCATTCACTAATGATACTCTTGAATCCCATAAATCAGAAACAACAATAGCTGCTGTTTTAAAATGTCTTTCTAGTGATAAATTAAATACTGATCCTAAATCTAAATCATCAACAAATGTATAAAACCCTTGAGAAACAATACCACTACCAAGGAAGTCAAAATTCGCTAAATCGTTTACATCTGCTACATTATCAAAAAATTGACTTCCATCTAAAACTAACCCATTAAATTCATCACTAAAAACAGTTCTTACTCTTGTGCCGTTAAAAGCTGGACTTGTTTGATCTTCTCTTTTAGTAACTATAATTTGATTTGGTTGTGGATCAGGTTTTGTGACAATTATTTTTGCTGCATTTGCTGATCTTCTACCGCCATCGTCAATGAATTTAAGGCTGTAAGTTCCTGTTAATGCAGGGACTAATGTTTCGCTAATATTTCCAGAAAGTTGAGGAATAATTTCTGTTGAATTTGCAAAACTTGCGTTTGTTGATGTGTCACTTGTATGCCTTACTGAAATTGTGCCTCCATGGGTCACATCTACAGAGGTAGAGGGGTTAAAACGTAGTCTTATAAAGCTTTCTGAGACAGGTTCAGATGTTAAACCTGTGGGATCATCTGGAATTGCAGTTTTACCAACAGCATTAAAAGTTAAAGTAGTTGGTAATACACTAGGTTCAAATGAAGCATTATAACTATATACTTCAAATTCATATGTACCTAATTCAGTATCAAATATTTCAAAAATCGGACTTTGTACAATAGTTGTCTGAAAACTACCATTATTAAATTTATGTTTTACAGAATATTGTGATACACCAGGTACAGGTTGCCATGAAACTATTAATTTACTTACTGCTCTATTACCTAAAACAATAATTCTTTCATCACCCGCAATATTACTAGGTGCATCTTTTATTTCTACAAGATTTTTTATAACAGGTGTAGTTATTGTTGTATCATCTTCTACAAATGCATATTTAGCAGGGTTATGAAACATTGCAGATATAGTGAATGTATTATTATCTTCTTTAACTGATAACACTCTAAAATCTTCAGTTTCAGTTGTTGCCCTTACAAATAACCATACGCTGTTTGCTTGTGGTGCTGAACTATAAGCACTATCGACAGTGATAACATTTAAACTGATACTTGATATTGTTTTAGTCTGTAAACTGCCATCTGTAAGAATTACTGATAATTCATCACCTGTTGATGGTGTTGTTGGTAAATCTTTTATATTATCTACCGTTATTTGTGTTGTAGTCGCTGCTGATATTCTTCCTGATCTTCTTAAACCACTACGTACAGGGTCTTGTATCGTAATTATATTACCAGGTCTTATTAATGAACCCGCATCTGCTGTTGTTGTAAATGCAACTGTTTCTGTTTCATTGTTTTGGGTGTAAAGATGCCATAAACCCATTCTTCTAGCCTGTGCCTGATCGCTACAACCTATTGCTTCTATATTCTTTACAACAACACCAAATTTTGTTTGGTTAGCAGTAGTATCTTCTATTGTTTCATATTCGTATGTTCTAGTTTCATTCTGAAAATATTTAACATTAATTACTGTATCTCTTGTACTTTTACTTGCATTATTATAAATAAAACCATCTTCTGTTACGTTTGCATAGGAAAAGAAATAAGAACTTGTAGTTGGTCTATCTTGTGTAAGGGTTATTTTACCATCTTCTAAAAAAAGACTAGCCCTCATAATTGATGCAATTTTATCTAGCAAAGTATAAGCTTGTGTACTAGTCTGAATAACAATATTGCAACTAAACCTTGGTGAAGTACCACCTTGATTATTATTTATTAGTTCTGAATTATAAACAGAAGCATTATAAAAAGCATATTTATCTACCTCATCTTCTGATACAAAATCACCAAAACCCGCACGACTTTCAGTAATTATGTCATATAACACCCAAGCAGGGTCATTACAATATTCTTTTGATGCCTTTAAAGTACCATTAAAAGTACCAGTAAAAGATAAAGAACCATCTGCCCTTACTGTACTATTATGCGGTATCTTGATAAGTCGCCCCCTAATCCTAAACATACGCTGTGGGACTGATCTGAAAATTTCAGCATCAAAGCGTAAAGCAGCTACAGCAGTATTAGTGTATGTTGCTTCCTCAAAAACTAATTCAGTAATAGATGTTAGTTCAAAAGCGTTTGATAATTTTACATCTGTACTATCTGCTGTGACTCTAGTAACTGTAAGTGTTAGAGGGAAATCAGAAGTTTCTATATCATTAGGAAGAAATATTATATGATCTTTAAAATATGCAGATGTGCTTTTACCTGTTACACTACCACCTCCTGTATGTACATCACGATCTAATCCTGATAAATCACCGCTTGAGTTTATTTGTTTTAGAATTGTATTAGCTTGATCTTTAACTGATATTTGATATTCAACTGTTGTACCAGATATATTTCCATCATCTTCAATTTTTTGTAATCTTGGAAAACCTATTGTAACTCTTATCCCTTCAGTATTAGTATCTGTAATTGAAACTACTTGTGGACTTGTTGTAGTTACAGTAACACCAACAGGTCTTTCTCTTTCAGTTTCCTTAACACCTGGTATTTTTGTTTGTGTTGATGTTCCAAAACGTGGAATAAATCTTGGTCTATTTGAATCAGAAGTACCAAAATTAAAATCACTATCTGCAGGTGTTGTATTTGGTGCAGATTGTTGTAGCACTTGTACATTATTCAAAAAAACATCTTTAAGTGCAGTTGTGTTGTAATTATTTGTACCCTGTGTATGACCCGCATCTATAGCTGATGGGAACCCTGCGATTTCTCCTTCTGCAATAACGTCTACACAAGTTACAAATTGACGAGAACCAATCTCGCCTTCTTTCATTTCATTGTCATAATATCTTAAATTAAGTTGTCCTTGTACATCATTTTGCTTAAATGTAAGGCTATTTGCATCAGTAATATTTTTTGGTAAAGTCATAACTACTCTTTAAATACAGGTGCCGTGTCAGTTCCAGATGAAACAACTATAGAGCCACAAAACACCTCACCGAAAATCAGAGGTATGCAAACACCACTTCTGCTGACGTTTTGTATGCCATTAAATGAATAATTAACCCTTGCATCTGTTTCACTTAAACCTGATGGTACATCACCTACTGTAGGTTGCTGTTGTGGGAATAACATATTAGTAACACCAGTTACAGCCATTGATACCCCTGTTGTTAATAAAGCAGTGCCTAATGTTGCAACAATAGCTATAGAAGATGCAGCAGCAGCAGCACCTGCACCTATAAATGCTGCAGCTAAAAAAAACCATGCACCAGATACAATAGGTATCATTCTTATCTCACCTTCACTATGTACTAACAAATCATCTTTTGTTTTAACAACATCATTATTTATAGTAATTCTGTACATATTTTCTTTTAAGTGCGGTTCTATTTCTGGATAATTACAAACTAAATATTTATATACATCTTTCATATTTTTAACATCTGCATAACTAACGTGCCAACCTACTAATTCTGCTAACCTTCCATATACTTTTATTTTTCTTAGTCCTTTTTCTTCTTCTGTTCTATCTCTATCTATAAATTTATCTTTTGTAAGCATTGGTTTATGTACTTCTGGTTTTAATTCGATACATTCATCATCTAATGGATTAAAAATAAACCATGATAAACCAAGAAAATTACAATTTTTTATATCCTCTTCTGATGCAGTTAAATCACCATTTGGGTGTGAATGACATATATATATAACAGTTCCAGTTTCTTCTGCCTTAGCCCAATCTTCTGGGTCTATTGTAAAACTATTTGCACCTTCTATAGCTATATTTTTACATGGATAATATTGCTGTTTATTATCTACATTTATAACTAAACCACAACTTTCATTTGGTAATGATGTTTTAGCATGATGTAGTGCCTGTTCTTGCCAAGTATTCATGCAAACGTACCTACAGATGGAAAATCTTTTCTTGTAATAATACGTTTAGGTGCTGATCTATTTTGTAAGTCTAACGATGATGCACATTCAAATTCTACAAAATCTTTAGATTCTACAGTTTTTCTATCAATAAAAAATGTCTGATTTTCATATGTATTATTTGCAGGTGTACCAAATGGATTTGTACCAGATTCAAAATTAGCATTATCTAAATAACGCAACATAGTAACTTTTCTGATAAATTTAGCACCATTCAAATCATTTTTAGGTGTTGTTAAATTTGCCTGTGTCATTAATGCTGTAACAGTTGACAGGATATTACTTATTCTTACTGTTGGTCTAGGTCTAGTAGTTCTTGTTGCTGCATACTCAAAACCATTAGCTTCTATTGGTATTCTTGTATAGCTATTACCTTGAAATACAACATTAAAAGTAGTGTTCATATTAATACCATTATGGAACCTTGATACATCACTACTGCCATGTAAAGCAGATACCAGGTGTATTTCAAACAGTTCTATCTTTGCACTAGGATTAGCTTTTTGTAGCTCTTCAGTAGGTATAGCCATTTATGGTTCAAATACCTCCTCAAATGTAGCTGTAATTGTTGCCCTGTTAGGTACTCTTATATTTTTTGTCCACTTCTTACATACAAACTGTTTTGCACCTGATCTAGTTATTGTACAGTTTCCAGAAGTTGTAGCACTTCCACTAGCTGTTACTGTAAATATGTTCGCACTTGTAAGAGCAACAACAGAATATGTACCATCAGATGCAGCACCACTTGTAAAATCTATTGAAATAGAATCATTTGCAAATAATTGATGGTCAGTAATAGTTATTGTTATGGTTGTAGAACCGCTTTGTGCGTATGTACCTGATTTTGTAAGTGTTTGATTAGGTGGTGTATATGTAAATGATTCCTGATCTAATGCACGTTCATTTAAAAAATATTCAATAGTATCACTATCTGCTTCTGTAATATTATTCCATGCAAGGTTATATATTTTTTTATTTTGATGTGCTGCTATACCTACTAATTGCCTTTGTTCAAATCCATCTGCATATTTTACTATTTTAATAGTAGGACTACTTTGTTTTTGTAATCCATAACTAGGTTCAATAGAAGGAAATGTTGCCATGATTATGCGTTAGATAATAAACCACCTGCACGTTTTTGGTTAATTAATTCAGCCTGTATTGCTGCTGCTAATACGTTACCAAATTCATTAGCCTGTCTTGTATCGCCTTCCACAGCGGTATTACCTGCGTCTACAGATACATTAATAATTGTACTGCCACCACCTGATGATTCAACACCTAATTTACCATTTGCACCTCTACGTAGCGGTAAAATTGCCTCGCTACCTGCTTCCCCCATTAAGCCCATGCCATTACGCATAGGAAACATAGTAGGTTTATTTACAATCCCACCATAAGCATATTTTTGTATCTGTCCATCAACAAAAGCATTACCATTAGCACTTTTTGAAAATAAACCACTAAAAAAGTTTGTTAAAGGTTTTGTTATTGATTGTTGTATTGCTATACGTGCCATATCAGAAATTATTGATCTTGCTAAATCACTAAAATTAAGTTTTCCTGTCTCTACAAACTTAACAAGTGCATCTTCCATACCCTTAATACCACTAACAACAACATCTGCCATTGATTCCTGTACTGTTTTTATGCTGTCTCTAAATGTTTTAAGTTTTTCACGCATTTGTTGACCAAATGTTTTATCTATAGAATCACCTGCATCATCTACACTATCTTTTATATTTTTAAAATAACTAGCAGGTGCGTTTGTTGTGCCACTAAATAGTTCTTGTATTTTATTGAAACTTTCGGTAAACCTTTCAGAAAAACCTTTTGTAAAATCCTCACCAAATAAAGATGTTAAATTACTTTTTGTTGTTGTTTTAAATTTGTTACCTAAATCTTTTGCAATATTACCTGCACCACCTAATAATTTTTGTACAAAAGGTGGAATTTTTATATTGTCAAAAAAACTTTGTACTTTTTGTGCTGCTGCACCAATAACCCTTATTACTTCATCTACTAATTTTACAGTTGCAAATATTCCAATAGCAATACCCCTGATACCTATTTCTATAGCCTTAAAAAATCCACTAAAATCATTTTCTGCACTGAATAATTCACTAAATACACCAACAATAGTATTTAATGCAGGTAATAATGCATCTGTAAGTTGCTTTCTAAATCCATCAAATCTAATTGCTAATACTGCAATCTGGTCATTAAAAAATTCTGCATTTTGTGCAAATTCATTTGATACCGCATAGTTAAATTCTGTAAGTGATGCTGCACCACCATTTAATAAATTAATTAAACTTGCACCTGATCTACCAAATATTTCCATAGCAAGTGCAGCTTTTGTTGCACCATTTTCCATAGTTGCAAATTTGTCTGCTACTTCTCCTAATACCTGTTCACTTGTTTTAAATGTGCCATCTGTTGCTCTAACAGATATTCCTAATGCGTCAAAACTGTCTGAATATGTAGCAACACCCTGATCTGCTTCTCTCATGGATTGTGCTAACCTTCTTAATCCTTTATCTATTGTTTCCTGGCTAACACCTGCTAATTTACCTGCGTTTACGTATGCCTGTAATGTATTAGCAGCTATACCTGTCTGGTCAGCCATTTTACCAAAACTATCTGCACTATCTATTGCACCTTTTACAAGTCCTACAAATGCCCCACCAGAAATAAGAATACCAAAAGTTGCAAAAGTTTTATTAAGACCACCCATAGCTAGTCTTAAATTTTTTACCCTACCTGCAACCCCTTGCATAGAGTTGCCAAGACGTTTTATAGAACCTGCACCTACAGTTTTTGCTGCTACTACTAAATCAAACTTTGCCATATTATTTTTCCTTATTTATTACCTGTAATGCTGCAGCTTCCATAATTTGTAGATTTTCGAGCATAGCAACAGTATCTTCTACTAAATACAGTTTAATCATTTCTATCACAGATGTATAGTCTAATCCAATTATTCCACTTATTCCTACCCTCCATTGTGTCTGACACCTTAAAAACATTTGTACAGTTTCCCAATTTTGTGAATATACATAAAAATTATCATCTACTTCTTTTTTTTCTGTTGTTATACCTAATACTGCATCATCTTCTGCTGTTTTATCTATGACAGTTGAACCAACAGCCCAATATTCCCCTGCCTTAATTAGTTTTTTACAAATATTTCTTCATTAGATTCCATAAAAGCAAAACCTACAGCAGTAGCAAAACCTCTTACTTCTAATAATTGATTAAGTGTACTTTTGTTAAATGGTACTTCTTGACCTTCTGAATCTACTAAATCTTCCCAACCTAGTAATACTTCTTTTGCTACATCAACATCATCTATCTGTTTATCTTCTACCATTTTTATCATTTCTTTAAATCTAGATTGTGAAATATTTTTAAAATGTGCTGTAAATATTTCTTGTGATACCTCACCATCTTTATTTATTTTTACTACTACTTTCCATTTATAAGTAGGTTTCTGGTCTATAACAAAAGGCATAAAATTTTAGTATCTACTAACTAGGGTATACCCTTTTTTATGTATAGACAAGGCTAAATTCATTATTAGCTGATGCTGTAGGTGTTGCCATAAAAGGTAAACTAAGCATTGTTATACCATCTGATTCCTCATAAGTAGGCTGTCCTAAATCAGTTTGTGGACAGGAAACAGTTACCTTATTACCTGCAGTAGTTCCATGTAGCCAAGTGTTTGTGCCAGTTGATGTGCCAGTATAATCTGTAAAGAAATTATGGGCTGATAATGCAACAGATTCTATAACTGCTGTGCCTGATGGCCTTCTGTCTGTAATAAGTACTTCTTTTGTACCACCTACTAATTCTCTATAAATAACCTCATTATTAAAATCTAAATTCCATGATTGTAATGCTGCTGCAAAACCAAATATTGCAAAGTTAGATGTACTGCCATTTTTAAATATTAGAGGTGATGCTTGATTGCTTACTGTTACAGTTGGTAAAGCAGAATCAGTAGGTGCGTTGAATATACCTGTCAAAGAAAAAGAAATACGTGGAATATTATTTACTTCACAATTAATACTAAATGTACCTCTAGCACCTGTTACTTTATGTCTTATACCATCATAGTTAACAAACAATGTAACGCTATCAGATGGTGTAGATACTGGTGCATAGGTAACAGTATTCCCACCAGTAATACTTTCTGACAATCCACACGCTTTTAATATCGCACCATATTTAGGTGCTGTACCTGCACTTCCACTACCTGCCATTTCTACATCAAAGGTTACATTAACTCTTGTATTAGCAGGTATTACTTCATAGTTACCCATATATGGCCTTATTAAATCTCTACTTACTTCATCACTTACAATAGGTTCTAT
>VTLG01006912.1_pt1 | contig 13580 bp, 17 predicted proteins | sample 4694571 | NCBI WGS metagenome assembly VTLG01 (sample SAMN12604809, study PRJNA352737) | marine metagenome | biome: ENVO:00000447; feature: ENVO:00000209|ENVO:00000569|ENVO:01000036; material: ENVO:00002151; isolation source: viral sequences binned using virsorter ...
AAAGGTTTTTTGCAGGAAAAATCTTGGCTTCCTGACAATGTAATTAGGGAAGTACAACTTTCAATGGTTAAAGGTTACATGTTCAACCTTCAGTCTAATCATCATTTAAAGAAGTTGTTCTTTGAAACTTTAAATGAAACTCCAGTTTCCAAGACGCCAACAGGACAACCACAAGTTAACGATGAGTTCATAGAGCTTATGGCAGAAGAACATGAGTGGGCAAAGCTTTTAATTGAGTACAATAAGCTAACTAAAATAAAGGGAACTTATATAGATAGATTTTTAAATGAAGCCCAGGACGGAATATTCTATCCTTCATTTTTTCAACATCGAACCATTAGCGGACGTTATGGTTCAGACCTACAACAATTACCTAGACCATTGGAAGAATCCCAAGCTTCCCCTTTGGTCAGAAAATACAACAATCAATTACGTAAAAATTTTATTGCAGGAGAAAACTATGTTTTTATCGATAGTGATTATGAATCTCTTGAGCCTCATGTCTTTGCTCATGTTTCAGGAGACAAAGGACTTAAGAGTATTTTTCGTTCCGGTTGCGATTTTTATAGTACAATCGCTATTGCTACTGAAAAATTGGATGGAGCATCAGCATTTAAAAAGGATAATAATTATCTCGGAAGGACCGACAAGCTTACTCGCCAAAGAGCAAAAGCATATGCGCTCGGAATCCCCTATGGGCTTGAATCCTACGGACTCTCCAAGCAGTTAGACGTTCATCAATCAGAGGCTAAAGTCTTGATTGACAACTACTTAAATGCTTATCCTGAACTTAAAGCTTGGATGGAACGTACAAACGATAGAGTTAAAACAGTTGGAATGGTAAGATCAGAGGCAGGTAGAGTTCGCCATATGCCTAAGGCTCCTGTAATATGGAAGTCAAATGGACCAATAATCCTAGATAGTTTAAAGTTGTGGACAAAGTGGAATGGTTCTAAGAAGTATGCAGAGAAAAAACTAGAGGCTAAGGAAATGAAAAAAGCTTTGAACAATGGAAAAAACTTTCAGATTCAGTCCCTCGCAGCTTCAATTACCAACAGAGCTTGTATAGCAATTGCAAGAGAACTTAAACGCAAAGGCGTCAAAGGACATGTTTGTGCCCAGATTCATGATCAAATCATAGTAAGAGTTCCAAAGTCAGAGGCTAAGCAGTGGAGAAAAAGCGTACAGTTTATGATGGAAAATACCTACAAGATTTCCATTCCACTAAAAGCACCTGCTGAAATAGGAGTTAATTTTGCGGACGCTCATTAAATGGATTATAGATTTCATAATCTCATTCCTAAAAGACTTTATGGCAAAAACTAAAATCAAAAAACTAGAGGACGAGGTAAAAGATGCAACCAAAAAAGCAGACCAGGATGTGGAAAGGGCTAACCAGTCTTATCATGAGTTTATGTCTTATTACTCTGACTATCAGTCCGACCTTAAGCGCAGAGGATTTATTAACGGATTGCGTGAAGGTAGTGAAGGAACAGAAGAAAGCGATCGAAAGCCAAAAAGTAGTAATTAAAAAACAAAAAGACTTGATTAAAGAGCAGAAAACCTATATAGTCAAAAAGGAAGCCGATGCTTCCTTAAGTAAACTTATATCAGGAATACTAAGTCTTGTAAGTATCCTACTGGTTATTCTGTGAAGGTTAAAATAAGTAAGTACAACTACAATAAATGTGTAGACTTTGCCAATAAACAGCTTAAGACTTCATCAGACCTCTATGCTTACAGAGGAGAAAGTAAGAAAGAAAAAATGGCATATGATATCATTGTAGGCAAACTCGCAGAGTTAGCTGTTGCCAAGTTTTTAAAATGCTCAAAGCCAGATTTTACAATTTATGAAAGAAGAAAGAAGTCTTACAGTCCAGACCTAAGGCTTGGAAATCTTAGGGTTCATGTTAAAGGACAATCAGAGGAATCTGTTCAAAGGTATGGGCACTCCTGGTTGTTCCAACGTAATGATCAGATAGTTAGAAATGCCACACCTTATGACGTAATAGTTTTAACGTCTGTAAGTGTTAGAAAATTAGAAGTTCACATATTAAAGCTCATAAGAGCTAGAGAGATTAACAAATGGGGAGAGTGTAAAGTTCCCCACTACAGGCACACAAAAGTTGCCTTATACTTAGAGGAGATAAAAGATGGTTACGATCATTAAACAATCAGGAAGTCCAGTAGATTTGAAAGATGCTGAAAAGTTTAAAGAGGAGTGGAAAGAGGGTTTTGATAAGCTCTTTGACGCCGAAGGCGACATGGCTATTGTTTCAGAAAAAGCTCAAGCATTTGAAAAAGAATTGATGAAAAAATATAAGGTAGAGCGTAGTATAGAATTGCCCAAAAGTTTAAAAGCTTGGAAACAGCTCTTAGAGGATAGTCAAGGAGGTATCATGGTTGATGTTCACAAAGATACTGGGAAACTTTTATTTGTTATACTGGATTTAGGGATTTAATTTGAATAGATACCTTAATCTTAAAAGACTTTCCAACCCTCTTCTTGGAAACGAGATGGGTGATATACTTATCATCAATGTTGAGGTTTTTAGCACCGTAGGGACTAGGACGATCGTAAAACATGGGAAGAAAGATTAAGTCTATCAAGGGCTTTTCTATATTACTTAGATCATGCGCCCTAGCAGAGATAGGTCCTTCCTTCGTATGCAATACGTGTTTAGGGTAGAAGAAAGTTAAGTCTACTTTATAGACATGCTTCTTGTAGTCAAAGTATTGACGAAGCTCTTTTAACTTTTTCTTATTCTCTTTTAAAGCTAGTGCCACTAATACGGATGAAGACCATTCTTGTGCCTCTATTGTTTTATGCCTTTTGTCTCGGCAAAACATGGCGTTAATTGAAAATGGCTTTAGCTTAAGAGTTATTAAACGCCTCACAGGACAGTCTATTTGCTGTCTTGAGATTTTTTGTCTTTAATGTCCATAGCCTCTTTAATCTTGGCAACAATTTCATCATCAATCTTGTTGTCAGATTTTTTAGCTAATTTTTCTAATAAGTAGATTATAATTTCTTTTACAAACTTTTCTGTTAGCAGGGCAGATAATACCCCTTTGCCAATAGATTTTAATACTTCAATCACTTTATACTCCTTTTATGTTTATAACAGCTACTGCTACTGTAATTACTGTAGCAACAACTCCAATGAATGTCAATATTCCGTGAGTTTTATTTAAATGAATTTTTAAAGGTTCTATATTTTTTTCTAACATATCAGTTCTTTTTATATGAAACCTTAACTGAGAATTATAAACAGCAAGATGCTTATCAATATTATCAATACGTTCATCTATTTTTTCTAGTTTTCTGTCTATTTTTTCCAACTCTTTCATATCAATTAAACAACTCTTCTAGTTTTTCTATAAATCTTTTTTTATTTTTTTTAGCTCTTTCTCTTTGTTCTTCTAATTTTTTCTTATCTGGCTCAGTTTGCCATTCTGGTTTAGACTTCTTTTTTTTCTTTTTTACAATCTCTTTGGCTATATCTTTTTTCTTAAGATCAATACCCTTCTTCTTCATAATAGAAGCTAATCCACCTATTCCACCTAATAAAGCCAATGTAGCCAATGGACCCATTTTAATACCCCTTAAAGTTTGCTCTAATGTCTGTAATGTTTCCAGTTCCAGAGGTTGAATCAAACTTAAGTCTAAGCCATCTACATCCTATATCAGCTATTGAAATTATTTTTGACGTTTCTGTAGCTCCTAAAGCAGTTGTAGATATAACTCCCCAGTTAGTTATAAGGTTTTCAGAATTAACCCTATCGTAAGGTAAATCATCACCCATACCAAAATCATTAGAGCCCTCTAGCACCCAATTCCCAACCGGACCTGCCACATTAATTGCTACAATAGAACCCATAAATGATCTTTGTACTGGCATAATTTCACTGTACCGATCGCCATTGAGGTTTGAAGATGCAGAAGAAGTAGAGGGGTTAGCTGCATCTTTCATAACAAGGTTGTAGTTTGTAATTATAGCACTCATGGTTATTTCCTCATTTTGGCAAATGTTTTAGCCAAAGCTACTCTTTTAGCCAAAAGTTTGTTATCCTTTTTACTTGCTAAAGCAGCTAATTTCTTAAGATCAGAACCAGAGAGTTTTTCATCCCCCTTAATTAACTTATCTTTCTTAGCTACTGCTCTTAAAGCTCCAGGCTTTTTAACAGCACCTTTAATCCAATTTTTAGCTTCTCCACCTTTGGCATAACCTTCTTCGGAGTAAGCCATAAGTTCACCTATAGATTCTTCATCTTCATCCTTTTTATCTTCAACATCTATATCTTCAACATCTTCATCTTTATCAACATTAAGTTTTTTCTTAAACTCTTTAAATGGGTCACTATCACCTAGCTTTTCTTTTAGATATTCTTTTCCTTCTGGACTTAACCCATCTATTTCTTTATCTAGATCACGTTGGTCTTCAAAACTTAATTCTCCTTTATACTCTTTTCCATGTAATTTATCTTTTAAATAACTTTTTCCTTCTTCTCCCATACCTTCTAATTCTTTATCTAAGTCCTCTCTCCAATCCTCAACTTCTCCACCTTCAGCAAATCTACCACCCCATGATGAGTCGGCAATACCAGAGCCAACAGCTCCGTAATGTGATGCAGGACCAAAGCCAGCACCTTGATTGGGTCTTCCTCCAAAAATTCCTCCTGCAACCGAACTCCAAGGTTTAGCGGCTGGTTTAGGTTTAGGCTTAGGTTTAAATGATCCCAATGATGGCTCATCGAGGACATTATATCCTGGTGGATCACGATCAGGACGCTTTTGCCATTCTGTTTGACCTGATGGATGATCTCCCATAAAAATTGTAGGTCTATTAGAACCTGATGGTTTAGGTTGTATTCCTGATACATTACTAATAACAGAGCCCCACGGTTTTTGAAGTGCGTCTATAAGCCCAGGTCTTGGAGGGCGTGGTTGGTCTTTAAATTGTTGTTCAAGCTCCGCATATTTCTTTAAAAGTTGTGTATGTTGTTCTCTTAATCCGGCAGCTTGATGCACTTCTCCCCTGAACTGTTGTTGGAGTTTGTTGTATTTTTCTTCCAAAGCTTTATATTTTGCTTCCCAATTAACTGCTGGGTCTAAGTTAACAGCCCCTGGAGGTGGTGTTAATGATGGCTCCTCTGCTCCTGGGTCCGATATGGGTTGGGGTGCTCCTATCTCCTGTGGTTTCCAATGATCGGCATAAATTCCATATGGGTCAAAAAGCTCATAAGCAGCAGCATCTCCAGTATGTTTACCAGTTTCGTAATCCCATCCCCACTTTGCATCTTCATATAAATCTTCATATTTACCTACAGTTGGACGTCCAAGAGGACCATAAATAGTTCTTTGACGCCTATTAAAATTAGCAGGATTATTTGGATTATCTTTCCAACCAGGAGTGCCTGGACCAATTGGGTCTTTCCATTCGGCAATTGACCCAATTTCTCCTGCCCCCCACTGATTAACTGGTATACCATCTATATGAGGGTCTATCTCATCCTCATGGGGTGGAGCACCAACAGGTCTAATAGGAGGCATCGAAGCCTGAGGATTTAAGACATCTGCAAACTCTGATTCCATTGGAGGATTCACAAAGGATTCAGCATAATTTACTGCAATGTCTACCCTATCCCTAACAGGGGTTGCTTTCCATTTTTGTATTGCCATTATATCTTCTTCTGAATACCCACCTCTAGGTATAACCATTAAATGAGGAGGTTTGTCAGACCCTAACATTTCAGCTATTTTATTTTCTTTTTCTATTTGTTGCCCAAAAGATTTATCTCTTTCTGTCCACAAACTACCTGGAGCCCGACCAAATATTTGTTTGAACATTTCTTCCCCACTAAGAGACCTATCAATTTCGGGCTTAGGACCACCACCAGGAACATAATCTATAACATAGTGGTGCTCATCCGGTCTTTTGTGAAGTGACTCCAATTCCTTAGCCCTTTGTTCCATATGTCCTAATCCAGGGCTAGATGGAGACCCAGTAGGCTGATTTCGATGTCTCCTAGCTTGTTCATTACCATGCCAACCGCCTGCAGAGCCCATGCCAGCCCAGCCGACTCCTCCGCCATTTCTATACTTTAAAACCTTCTGTGCTTCTTTCTTCATTTTTTAATCCTCCAATGGATGTTTATTTTTTATATCTTTACGTAATTCTAAGTATTTAACCATTTTTTCTGGTCTACCTTCTTCGTGTTTTTCAACTAAGGCTTCAAGCAGTAATCCGTCTATAGCTCCATAAGCTCTTTGACGATCTTTGATGGGTTTTTCTTTCTTTTCTTTAATATCAAGTTTCAACTTTGCAGCTTCAAGTTGTAAGATTTTATCCTCAAAGAACTCTAAATCATCTTTGTCCCATTTAGAGATTCGATCACTATGATGAACTCCATGTCTTTCACCTTTAATGATTACAATTTCATCGCCAAAAGCTTCCATGAAGTAGACATTGTTTTGAACCAACAGTCTCAACTTGGATTCTAGTTCACCCTTTTTCTTATTATGCTTATAACTTGCAATCTGATCAACTAATGATTGAGCTTTATCGACATCAAGATTTTCTTTCAAATGTTTAAGTATCAGCTTTTTATTCCAAAAAACCTCACGTTCTTTTTCAACTTCAATAATTTTGCCTTCATGATCTTCAACCTCTTCCAAAAACTTTATATGATCACAAAATTCTAATCTATGAAAAAATTGATGAACGAGTTTAACTTTATATTCTACCTCTGCTTCAGTCTCTCTATCCCAACGTGTGTGAGTCTCTTCCTCTTCAAAGTCAACCGAGTCTATAAGCTCTTGGATTTTATCTTCTTTTTCTTTTTTCTCTTTAGCTAACCGTTCTTCTTCTTTTTTCTTTTCTTCTTCTTCTAGTCTTAGTTTTTCTTCTTCAGCTAGCTTTAGCTTTTCTTCTTCAGTTAGTTCTATTTCTTCTACTTCTAATTTTTCGTCTGACATGATTGCTCCTATTTAAGTTTTCTAACTAATATTGTAGCGTAAGTTTCTACTCCACTAAAGTTGTTTAAGCTTCTACCTATTCCAAAATCTTCAGCACCGGACCCATTAGTGATGATACTTTTAAATGAGTATCTTGTAGTAGCTGTAATTGTAATAACTGCCTCTCCAAAAGTTGTTGCTGTAGTTCCATCAACCGTATCTGATAAACCAACATTACTTTGTTTTACAAACTCACTATTTGTTTCGTTATATAAACCTGATTTACAATAGTCAACATCATAAAAAACAGCTTGAAAGGAAATTTCGTATGTTCCTGCTTCAAGAGAGAAGTCTGTATTAGTTCCCCCAGGTCCAAGAGTTCCACTATAGGGAGTTACAAACCAACTTTCACCTTCAAAAGTATTCATTTGTCTTTTGACATAAGCATCGTTAGTTCCTGCTCCTCCATTTGTTCCGAGAGCAAAGGTGGATTTTATCATACAAACGGCTGGTTTTATAATATGAGCCATGTTTGTGTTGCTGAAATCTCTTTCAACCAACAAACTAACGCCGCCACGATACCTGTCTGTACTAACGCCTCCTGTACTTCGAGATTGTGCCATAACTAATCTTTGCCCAGGCTCCATAACACAGGAGGCACTAACTGTAATTGGTGTAGTTGTGTCGAGTGTCTGAGCACAATTTAGTATGTAAGCAGACAAAGTTGTAGGATTCGATGTGCTTGGTATGTCTCCTGGGTCACCCATTAAAATAGTAGGCTCAGTAGACCCAACTGTAGATTGCCCTGACATACTTACATTAACTTTTACTCGTTGGCTTGCTGTAAAATACCACCCTGTTGTACTAGAGTTTGTAACAGTTCCTAGTTTATCTATAGTGTTTATACCTGGAGTTTCGGTACTATAAAACCACCCTGCATCGTAAATACCACTCCATCCTGCTAATTGATATTGTTCAGTATTATTCCCGATATCAACCAACGGCATACTCAAAAGTGGATTAAAATTTGTGTTCCAGCCTTGAATTGGGACTGTAGCTCTAAATACAACAGAGTCGTCAGCAGCCCATGTAAAAGGGGAAACTTGAGAAACAGGGTCGAATTTTATATACGTTGAATCTTGATAAAGTACAGCCAGTTCTAGAGAAGTACTACTATTGTAACCAACAGCACCAACGTAGTCTACGTTTCCACCGCCACCGTCTTGACACCAAACTTGTCCATAGGTAAAGTTATTGTCTCCATAAACATTAGCAGTAAAAAGTTTACCTACACCTTCTGCTATTGCATACCCAGACGGCAAATCAACGGCTAATGTAGAAGTGTTAGGCGCACCCGATGTTGTAACTTGTCCCCAAATTTCCATATTAGGACCGTTTCTACGCCAATATCCTTCATAGGTAGCGTTGGTAGTCCAAGTACCAGTTGGTGTAAAAGCGGTCCAATCGGTAAAAATCTCGTCCTGACTTTCGAGCAAAATTACGTCTGATTGGGTTGGGGTAGCTACTATATTTAACCCACCTGCACTGTCACCACCGTTTGTAGTCACAAAATAAACATAATCACCCTTAGCTAAACTTACACTACTAGAAACGGGCATGTAACCAGCAGCACTTGAGTTAGGGGCACTCATTTGAATTATAGTTGCTTGGGCTTGATTGAGGGCAGCAAGTGTGCCACTGTTCCCATGATACCAAATTACCGAAAAATCTAAGACTAGAGGAACTTTTGCCTTAATCGCTGTGACCGTACCTGCTGTCCCTGGTCCAGTAATATCCTGAACATCTAAAAATTTACTCGATGCTATAGGGGGAGTATTTAAACCTGCACTAAGTAAGTCTCTATTAAATGTCTGTGCTGCGGTTGAGCTGCCCCAAAAACTACCTTGGATTGCTGCAACATAAGATTCACTTTGTAACTGGCTACTAGCTTGTAAAAATTTATTTTGAGAAACTAATATTCCATCAAAAAAGAGTTCTATAACGGCTGCAGTTGTACTTTTGTTACTAAACCATACTACGATTTGGTCTGTAGTTTCTTCAGTTTTAACTGCAATACTAAAGTCTTTTCCAACTTTATTTGTGTCCGAGTCTGCTTCAGGCAATAATCCCTCAACCTTAGAGGATAACCACCCACTAACTACTACTGAACCTGCAGTTGTAGCAGGAGTATAGTCTGCTGATATTTTTATGTGTGTAGAATCTACAACTTCTGTAATATAGGCTTCAGTAAAAGTAGCAGCTACGTTTCCAATTGTAGATTGTGCGCCTGACTCTAACCATATTTTATCTCCTGCAGCCATGTCAGTTGAAGTTACTACAGTTATTGATGAACCTGCAGCTACTGTACTTGTATCTGTAGAAGTAGTTTTAACACCATTAGATTTGTCCCAGACAGAAACTTGAAAGTCTCCATTAGAAGTAGTAGCAGTACCAGCTTCTTCTGTTCTATACTTAAACTTTACAACTATATTCTGCCCTCTAGTTTGAGCAGGTATGTCTACAGGAATACCGAAGTAATCATTATTATTATTGGCTCCTGCTGAATAGTATCTAAAAACCTTATTGGCATCAAACTCAGTCAGTAGAGCATCCCCACCTGTGCTAGGAATCTCTAAAGCTCCTAGTAGTCCTGTACCTGTAGAGGTTTCATGAGGAACAGCGTTTGTATTTCCTGCCAAAGTACTAGTAGAGTTTAAGGCAGAGCTAAAACCTACAGCATCAGTGTCCGTGGACATTATTAGTCTTAAAGTCTCTAAATCTCCTTGAGCATTGTCCAATGAAACCCAAGAAGCTCCACTGTACTGATAAATACCCTTAGCTATATCACCTGTACCTGTAGCTTGTATAATCTGTCCCTGTTCAGGACTTCCAGGCTTATTGACTTGAGGTTCAGCTATTATGTTTTGTGATTTAATACTGGTTGATTTTATCTCAGTTGCCATTTGGTAGCTCCGGTTTTGGTTCTTTAACTACAGGTTTAGGGTATTTGTCTTTTACGGCTTTACGTTTAGCTTGTAGTTCTTCTAATTTATCATCTAGAATTGCATGAATACATTCTTCTAGAGAAGGATATTCAGGTTTACGGTTTCTTTGGTATTCAAATGTAGCATATTCAGCTTCTAATTTGTCCATAGCTTTTTTAACATCTTCCCATTGGGGTTTATCTTCTGGTTCACCAAAGACTGACATATGGTTTGCATCTATACCAATTTGCCATACTAATTTATTATAATCTTCTTCAGACAAAGGCTCTCCACTACCACAAATAGAGGGTCTTCTTCCCATTACTTTTTCTATAGCATCTAACATATGTGGTTTTCTCATATTTATCCTTTTATCTCTATAACGGTTAACGTAGTTACAGCCCTTCCATAATAGGAGTGGTCGTTCCCAGCTTCTTGTCTATTATAATAATTCCAAAAACCAGTAGTATCTTCTCTTCCATACCATTGTATGGTATAAGTAATTTCACTAGTAGTGTTTGGACTATCTAAAAAGTGCATTCCTGTACTTCCAACTTTTTCTGTTCCTGGAGCGGCATACCCTGGTTCAATAGTCATACCTGCTGATTTATTACCTGCACCTGTAGCAACCAAAGGCGCACTAGAAGTACCACCTGATATTACCCTATAAATTCTAGTCGTTGGAGTATTTCCATCATAAGTAGAAATCCCACCAATACTGTAGATTACTAAAATCTTATTTGAAGCACTAGATGGAGTTATAACAGCACCTCCCATAATAGTTCCAGTACCTGTACCCCCTGGAGTTCCTATAGTATTCCATCCTTGAGCATTACTAAAACCAGAGTCAGTTAAAGGTGTGGCTGTTACAACTTGTATAACACTACCAGCAGGTAAAGAAGCACTAGTAACAGAAGCTCCTGCACCTAAAGTTCCACTTGTTATACTTGTAGCCGTAAGACCTGTTACACTTCCTGCTGTAATAGCATTTGTACCTGTTGTTAAGGCATCATTTACAGTGACCGTAGCTCCTGTACTTTCAATTGTATCTACAATTATTTTACTCACTTGGAGCCTCCGGTTTCTGTGGAAATTCTACATTCAATAGTTCATTATGCTCTAACTTTGGTTCAGACTTAGAAGGTAAATCTCTCAAAGCTTGTCTATATTCTTTCCATTTTTCTTTAAATTCATTTTCAACGTCTGGCATTTGTGTCCAATCTGACTCTGCCAGTAGTTGATCTCTTTTACGTCTTAAAACTTTCATAGGTTCTTTAGCTTTAAGTTCTTCTATCTTAGCTTCTACTTCTTCTAAAGAGGGAATAGTGTCTTCTTCCGAGCAGCTATAGGTAGACAAGTCCTTATTGTTTTCAGCAAATAACCAAGGTCCTTTTATAAAATGATCTCTAACAATGTCAAATATTTTAAATTCCATAATATTATCCTGATGTAGTCGTTGGTGCGGTGTCAAATTCATAAACGTACCATTTTATACCCTTAGTGACTACAGTTACGTTAGTATTATAAGTCCTTACAGCTACATAAAATACGTCTGTAGTTCCAGTTCCCGAAAAAGGAAGTGTCATGTGTGTTGCAAAATTTCCTACTGCCCAGCCTCCATTGGTTGCCCCTTGACCATTACTTCCTAGATTAGCTTGAGTAATCGTCTGACTAGTTCCAGGTAAGGTAGTAGAAGCTGCTGCAGGAATAGAAGTAGAATTTGTGTCAGTATAAAGAACCTGAAGCCCCCAACAGTTTCCTTCAGACCCATTAGCTAAGTTATAAGTATTTAGGTCAAAGGCTACTATATAAGTCTTCCCACTGGTAAAAGCATGGTAAAAACCATGTCCAGTAGCTACCCAAGTAGTTCCTCCTGCGTAAGAACTTTCAGTAGTAGATTGATCTTTATAATAAACTGTAGGTGCTTTGGCTCCTGCAAAAGTAATTGTCGAAGGTAAAGCTCCTGTTATAGTAACATCACCTGTACTAGTTGTTATGTCCATTGAGGGAAGTCTAGCTGCTGTTATAGTTCCACTTGTTATGTCTGACCCATTTACAGCCAAGTTAATAGCACTTGCCCCATCAGGACTACCAGCTATGTCTAACTGTGAACCAGAGGCAATATAAATTTTATTAGAGGTTGAAGCTGGACCTTCTAAATCTTTTACAATTATTTTACTCATACAACACTCCAGTTTCCATCTACAGTTACGGTGTAGGTAGAAGCTATAGTTACAGGACCTGCCGTCATTCCATTTGTTGTACTAGGAATAGTTATATTTTCACTAATGGTTTGAGCATTTGTCCTTATAATAAAGTCAGTTCCTAGATAGGGACTTCCTACAAGCTTCTCAGTTCCAGCTTGATTTCTTTGATAAAGTTTATCATCATTTTTAAAATATAAGTTGTTATAACCTGCATCAGTAGTACCTGGAGTAGTAGCATCCTTCATATTAAGAACAACATCAAATGTAGGAGTTAATCGAGATACTAAGGTATCATCCCCACTAAGGGTTGGAAGGGTATAACTGTATGTTCCGGTGCCAATGATAGTCCAACCAGACTTACCTTTCAGTCTGTCCTTAAGGATTTTTACGTTAGCACCATTAAAAATCGCTGCTGGCATTTTGTAGTCTCCTGACTAGTAGGCTTTTAGCCTAGAAAATTTATACCAATGTTACCACTTACTAAAGCAGTACCACTTGTTAATGTTTTTAAGTAAATTTTATTATTAATCGGTATTTCTAAAGGAACTTCTCCACCACCTAGAGGTAAGACACATCCAAAAGTAGCTGTACCTGCTGTACTTGTACTACTTCCGTACCAAATCCCCATAAATTCACCAATATCTTCTACTGTTTGTATTTTCTTTATAGCTGCTGCTGAAGCAGCTACTAGTGTCATAGCTGTTCCTGTACTAGCAGGGATAGTCTGTGTTCCCGAAAGAACATAGACATTATTAGTTACTCCGGTTATTGTACTATCTATTTGATCTACAACAGTGTAAGTATCTATAGTAACATCAGGTATCGTAACGACATCGACTTGTAATTCTGTACCAGTTACACATCCAGCTAAAGAACCTGTGTCTGCGTCTATAGTTGTTAATATGTTATTTCCTGAAGTTTGTAATGCGCTAGTAGCTGCACCTGAAGGTAAAGCAGAAGTTATAACATCAACTTGCATTTCTGTACCTGACACTGCTCCTGCTAAAGTACTTGTATCAGCATCTATGGTAGTAAGGATTCCATTTGCTGTAGTTTGAAGTGCAGAAGTAGCAGCACCTGTAGGTAAAGGCATAGCTGATACTACATCAATTTGTAACTGCCCATCAGCATCTACAGCTAAAGGGTAAACCTTCGAACCTCCAGCATGATAACCACCAGTGATCATTTGTTTAGAAGGTAATGAACCTCCACTAGTTTGTTCAGAATCTAATGAAGCCGTAAGAGGTGGAAATATAAATTGTGCCATCTTAAGCTCCTATTGTTTTAGCGGACATAATGGCACTAAAAGTACCTGCGCTATGTGTTGAGTTAGTATAAGATAATCTAATTGCTCGAAAAGGAATTTTGTCAAAGACTACGATGTGTTCACCAGAAGTAGCCCCTGTAAGGTTTATATCACCCCCCGAAAGC
>VTLG01007287.1_pt1 | contig 13579 bp, 19 predicted proteins | sample 4694571 | NCBI WGS metagenome assembly VTLG01 (sample SAMN12604809, study PRJNA352737) | marine metagenome | biome: ENVO:00000447; feature: ENVO:00000209|ENVO:00000569|ENVO:01000036; material: ENVO:00002151; isolation source: viral sequences binned using virsorter ...
TAGCCGTTTTAGCTTGATTGGTTCCTATAAGAGAGGTTTCCATATCTCGCTTTAGTTCTTTAGCCCGTTTGGACATCTGGTAAGCAAGCTCTTCCTTACGACCAGCTTTCGACACGGCATCTAACGTTCCAGAAACCAGCGTAGTTTTCAAGCTGATCTGGCAGATATTACCAAGTCTAGTAGTTGCGGCAGGTTCGGCAGCAGTAAGCGTTGAACCTTCCTCGTTAAAGTTAGTAGCGGCAGCAGCAGTAAGAGCGTCTGTTTGCCACTCGTGATTTACAGCAGTGGCATCAGTCCGACCACCCATAGTCATAAAGGGTGTGTCTGTCGGAGAGATGTCGTATATTACGTTCTCAAGGTCTTCTCTAAGACCTGCTGAGGAGAATGTAACATATACTCCAGTAGGTTGTGCCATGATTGGCCCTTTCTTTCAAAGTTAAAGTTTACACAAAATCAAGAAAGACCTTCGCACCATCACGAACATGACCAGTCTTTTTGAGTCTATCTCGTTTAGCTGTTAAAGCCTTACGAGACTTTTGTTTTTTAGACTCAGGTGTTCCAGATTTTACAACCTTGGGAACATTCTTTTTCTTAGCTTTGGAGGTTCCTTTAGTAGCTTTATCCTGTAGCATGGATTTGTATAAAACCATTACTACACGATGGTCTGTAATGCCATCAACATCCTCTTTAGAGAATCCCAAATCTTTCATGGCATATTCTCTAAGTTGGGTTTTAACAGCAGGGTCAGCATACTCAGGAAGTGCTTGGACAAGTTTCTCAGCTTCAGTTTCAACGTGTTTCTGCAAGTGTTCTGCATACTCGTGTTGCTGCTGTTGCTGCACTCTTTGCTGCTCCACGTTTACTTGTTGCAGCTTATCCTTTGCATCTTGAAACTCCATTCTCTTTTCCATATATTCCATAGGATCAGATTCTTTCAACTCTTTCCAATCGACAGTGTTGAATTTCTGTAACTCCATGTTCTGGAATTGAGAAGCATTTTCCAAGACCTGTGAGTACTGTTGTCGTTCCTGCTGAACGGCACTAAGGTTAGCTTCGTAGGCTTTCCTCTGTTCTGCTAGAGACTGTGACTTTCTCGTGTAATCCGATTGTCTCTGGTAGCCGTTTCGGAGTTCATCAAGACTGACCTCAAATTCCTCACCGTCAACTTTGACACTGTAGGAAGGCGGGGTTTCTTCAGGAACTTCCTCCTCTTCTACCTCTTCTTCAGAAACTTCATCCGATTCCTCTTCTGCTGAAAGTTCTTCAACGTCCGTATCTTCTTCTTCAGTTTCTACTGATGCTGGTTCAGGATTAGTGCTTTCTTCACTTCCAAACATGACATCATACATACTCAATTGTCGATCCTCGACTTCCGCTTTTTCTTCTTGCGGATTGGTCTGATCTTCGTTCATTACGTTCTCCCTTTAAGGATTTTCTATCTTGTCACTTTGTACTAGGGCATTTAGGTCTTCTGTAATAGAACGCAATGCGTCTAGTCGTAGCCAACAAGATTCTCTTGTTTCAGATGAATCGGCTAATTTCCATTCTTGGATAATACTATTTTCCATCTTTGAAAGTAATTCTTGGAATACTTCATTGGTTAAAATAATATTAGCTTGAACAGCCCGTTCTCTTGTATTCATTAGCCTTTGCTGTTCCCCATGATATCGCCTTTGTAGTAACGATTACCGTGAGCCGTTACAGTTGGGAAGTTTTTATTCCCTGTATTACCGTGAGGTAATTTACGATTGCCTTTAGTTTTGGCAACACCTGTTCCACTATATTTCATTTTCTTCTGTCCTTCTACAGCAGTTGCAAGGGTTATTTGTGTTGCACTCGCAAGGATCGCAAGTGCAGTCTGGGTTATCACACTTAGCGTAATAGTCTTCCATTGGGATAGTGTAGCTCATGTTTTAATCAAGAAGTTAATAGGCTGTAGACTTATAGTGGTTGACTCTGTTCCTATAGCTTTGGTCTGAGCAGTTCCCAGAACAAAAGTTCCACCAACTCCTACAGGGATATTTGACCTATAGTCAGGTACTCTAAAGTCACTGCCTGATGTTCCAAATACTGCTCCAACAACAGCATATAGGGCAGAGTATGTTGAAGTACTGTAAGCAGCACCATCGCAAAGTAGCCAATCTTTAACACCACTGATAGTCTCTGTGGTAGGAACTGTACCTGCTGCAAACATTACAATAGTTCCAGTTTCAAAGCCCAACTTGTTCATCTGTGCGCTAGTTTGCGAAACAGCCGTGGTAGCCAAGTTTGGAAACTGTGCTTTCAGTACTGTCTTTACCAACCGTACATGATCGTCACCCTCAGAAATGTTATCTCCAGCAGCAGGGTAAGCGGTATTTAGCTGGCTTATATATGTTGCAGATTCTACAGTCATGTTGGCTCACCTAGTTCTTGTTCTTCCATCGGAGTTACATCTATAATTTTACCAAAGTAATTAGGAGCAGTGCAGTACTTCCCAGTTAAGCGACTTTTGAAAAATACTGTAAAGTTTTCTTCATTTTTGAAGAACCAAAGAGGAAGCCCTGCTCTGGTTATTCCTGCAAAGGCTAATGATTGTTCTTTCTGCAAAGTTTCGTGCATCAACTGTTCGTAGGAACTTACACAATACATTCCTGCACCTTCTTGAGCAGTTGCAGATGAGTTCCACAATAAGCTCAGTAGTGTAAAGCAAGCTAGAAATAAAAGTGTTTGTTTAATCTTCAATGGTGTTACCTTTTTACGCTTGTATTACTGTCTGCATCCATCGCCGCACGATCTTTATAATCTTCTCTTGAAGTAACCAAAGTAACAAAGTCTGTTTTGTTGCTTGGAATCGAATCTGTAAAAGACGCATCATTAATTAACTGTGTTGTCCAATTATTTTGCATACGCTTCCAGCAACTATTAATCTTCCCTGTTACAGCGTTTTCAACCCATTCATCAATATCTATAATGTCATTCAACAAGACCTTTTCGTCTGTGTCGTCAATTTCGATTGTAATTATTTTAGCCAATTTTTATCTCCTTTAAGATAGGTTTTTTCACCGACTAGGCCAATAAATGCACACCAAAGTTTGTGCTTGTTAAAATATTAATTTGTTTAGAACCACCATTAACAAACAAGCCCCATCTGATCGTATCATTTGCATCTGCATCTACGATTTGCGCCATTGGGAATCCGCAATTAACGCCTACATTCGACATTTGATAGGGGTTGCATAATCTCTGATAATTTCGGTTTGATGTAATAATATAGAAAACACCAGAGGTGTGACCACTTGCGACATCATCAAATTCGACATTTGCACACACAAGATATCTGCCAGCTATAGGCGCAGTAAATTGTCCATTCGCCATATCGCCATTTTGATCGAAAATATCCGTATAGGTTGTAGTTCCAGAACCGCCATTACCTTGATCGCTATAGTATGTTGAACCAGCACCCGTCACATCCGTAATTGCAGCGGAAGGGAAACCTAGGGCAGATGGTTGAAGAGGATATGTAAATTGCCCATTATTTGCCTCAAGTGTAGTCGTACCAGCGGCATTACTAAATCTTAATATATCTGAACCACCACCACCGATTTGTCCAGCGATATTCCCGCCATTTTTTATGACCACCGTATACTGATTTGCACTGTTAAGTGAGTATCTTGTGTCTCCCGCATCCGTACCGATTGTAGCATTACCAGAGGCTGTAGTACTCCCTGTAACTGTAAGATTACCGCTCACGGAGGTATTGTCACCAATGGCTACAGTACCCGTCCCATTACCCTGCAATGTCACATTGCCGTTGGTCGTCTGGGCTGTGAGAACGTCGGCCTTGATTGTTGAAGTCATTAGCCTACCTCTACCATTGCCTTGTAGTTGTCTTTAACCTCGTCAGTCCAAAGTGCCTCTACTACAGCTTTGACTTGGGCATCTTCCCCAGAAATATCTGTAGGGGTATGGGTCCAATTGTCATCGTCATCTTTAACGGAAGCAAAAGGAACCAAAGCATGGCGATGGTTTGACCTGCCTATTTCAACACCGTCCTCTTTGAGAATGGTGTCTGTTCTTACAGAAACAGACCAACCTTGTGTTGTGTCAATTTTGTAAATTTCAATATTCTTTGTTATAGCCATAACATTAAATTCCTTTTATGCAGTACTGTAGGTAACGGTGCCATACATCCTTCTGCCATCCGCACCGGGGTAGGAATCATCATAATTTTTTACTCCTATTGAGGTTGAATTTGCGAGAAAACATTGCAACAGTTTCCCTGTAGCGGCATCTTCTCGGCCAGCGCCAATCCAAATACCACTTGAAGCAAATGGAACACCCCCAACATTGACCTGACCACTGCCAGTGCCGTTGGTTGTAATTGTGACATTAAACACAATCGTTACCATTCTACCAACTTTTGTATAACTACCTGAGACCGCCCCAACAGTGGTTATGGAGCCGCCGGAGGATGTTACAGCAGGTGTCCACGTTCCCTCTTCATAATCGTCTAACAGATTAGCTGCTGTGGCAGAAGTTACGCCTAGATATACTCCTTTGGAGGCAGTACCGAAAAGCAGATTTCCTGATTTAACATTCACATCTCGATCTTGCAGCCTGAGTGTTTCAATAGCGGAATCTCCATCAAGGGTATCGATGGTTAATCCCATATCAGTACCATTAGTGGAATTATTGAACATACGGATTGAGGCACCAGTTCGTACATCGGATGATCTAATTTTGAAATCTATAGCAGCAGCATCATTACCCTCTGTATATGTTGTTGCAGAATCATCATGTATTGTAAGTGTAGGAAGTGTCCCTGTCATAGTGACAGAACCACCAGCTACTGTAACATCACCTCCTACAGAAGCATCGTCAACTATGGCAACTTTTCCTGTTCCCTTCCCGTCCAGCGAGAGATCAGTATTGGTCCCTGCATCGGGTATGATTGTCGATACGTTTAGTGTACTCACATCTATCTCCTATGGCTTTGGATGCGCTGCTTTGACAGCATCGATTGCATCTTTCCAAGTAGTTGTGTCATTTACGCTATCCCAATACTGCATATCCAATTGATCGCCTATAGACGGGTATGCTTCAGCCCTGTCTCTTTGGTAGTCTTTTGCGTGATAGGCCGCTTGTAGTTCAGCCAGTTTGGTTTGGGCTTGCTCCCATGTGACGCCAAAATCAGCGGGGTCAGATGACCATGTAGAAGTCTCATTTTCATCAACACCCGTTTGCACCATGACCTTGACATGAAATTCAGCTTCATTGGTCGGCATCTGTCCCTGTATTTGCCATCCGATATTTGGACGTAAAGCCATTAGTGCATGAGTGATCTCTGGTTCTATTGTCATGCCGTGATCTCCAAGCAATGAATTGTACTGACGGGAACTCCTGAGTAGACAGCATCAACATTATCGGTGGAGCCGTTTAGACGCATTAACCCTTCACTGTGATCGTCAATGATCTGAAGCTTATATACCAAAGCACTCGTACTGGACGGGCTGTCCATCCACATAATCGGAGCAGCGTGTGTGACATGTTCGTTGTCAAAACAATAAAGAGCATTACTTGATGTAGCTAATCTGCTGCCAACCGATGTGCCAACTCCTATCACAGTTGAATCCCGAACTAATCTAATGTGTCCATACGTTACTGCCCCCCAATTGGAAGTAGATAACACCAAAATTTTGCTACTCGTTGCCGCTGGTGTGATCGTTACGGTAAATGCAGAATCGGGATTGACATCTGTCCAAGATCCCGGCGAGGCATATGTGTTGTACTGAGTGTACTGGGCACTAACAATTTGCCCTACCTTGCCACCACCAGCAGCCGCCCACGCATTATCGCCACGTAGGAAAACGCTGGACGAGGCTGTGCCAGTTGCAGAAAGTTGAGCAACTCCTACGGCATCATCAGCCATTTTCGCAAGCGTTATAGCATCGTCTTGTATGCTCGCAGTCGGGACTCCAGCCGACCCTCCAACTTTGAAGCCTGCCTCGATATTAGGAACTCCTGAGCCATGACCAGTGATTGTCAGGTCAGTATTATCTGATTTAGTAGTCAGAGCGTCCGCTTTAATTGTACTCATATTATCACCAAAGTTCCTGTAACTGTAACTGTTACTCCTGATTTGACTGTAAGAGGCCCTGTAGCAGAGGCGTTTGTAGAAGCCGCTATCGTGCAACTCGTAGCAAGGGCCGCATTATTGACCCGGAATATATCGGTCAGTCCATTGGTGGTATCGCCTGTAGCTCCTGAACTATTCCCTAAAAAGTAACCTGCACCTCCCGCAGCAGGGGTGGTGGAAGCCCAAGTAGAGCCGTTAGAGGTTAGAAGATTTCCGCTAGTGCCGGGAGCAATCATTTGAACCGCACTGGTTCCATCTCCTAAAAGAGCATAGTTCGCTGTAAGAGTTGATCTTCCTGTACCACCATCTGCCACTGGTACGTCAGTACCGCCAGCACGATATAACTCATTGCCTTCAACTGTTAAATTCCCTGCACTGGCTCTTGCCAATGTTGTGTCCGTAGCTGCGCCTATATTTACGGCTGTGAACTGAGGGCTGTCTCCAGTTCCTACGCCCAAGGCTGTAGCAGCGGCAGAAGCAGTGCTTGCTCCTGTACCGCCATCAGCAATCGGGACATCTGTTCCACCTGCTCTGTATATTAAGTTTCCTTCTACGTTTAAGTCTCCAGCACTCGCCCTAGTTAGAGTAGTGTCTGAGGCAGCACCAACATTAACACCTGTAAACTCAGGACTATCACCTGTACCAACTCCGATAGAGGTTCTTAAAGTCGCTCCACTTTCTGCAACTGGATCAGTGCTTCCATCACCTACAATCATTTCGCCATCAGCAAGAACAGACATGGCCGTGATTGCGCCTGTGCCGCTACCTAATAGTACGCCTCCATCTGTTAGCGTAGATGCCCCTGTACCGCCGTCTGTCACTGGCACATCTGTTCCACCAGCACGGTAAATTGCGTTACCTTCAACTGTTAAGTTACCTGCACTTGCTCGTGCTAAGGTTGTATCAGAAGCAGCCCCTACGTTCACAGCGGTAAACTGAGGGCTATCGCCTGTACCTACTCCCAAGGCTGTGGCAGCAGCAGCGGCTGTGGTAGCTCCTGTACCACCTTTGTTTACAGGAATGGTTCCTGTGGAGACAGTAACTTCACCTGTACTTGCATCAACCGCCAAAGGAGAAGTTGCTGAAATTTCAACAACACCTGCTACAGCAGCGGCTAAAGTAGACTTCTGAATTTTATGCGTTGTTCCAGCACTGATGTCAACTATGGGTAGAACATCATCATCAGCAAGATCGGCTGTTACTAGTTCTGTTAGTTCAGTGATCTTCTTGTTTGTAGGCACAGCGTGTTATCCCTCTAGCCAAGTTACGTTCACTGTTGCGGTTCCAGATGCAGTAATTGCTGCAACCTTGTCACCTTCTACTACTGTAAATATTTCAGGACCACCTGCGTTCATCTGTACAGAGGCAGCCACGGTTGCTGTAGGGGTAGCACCTTGACCACCTTTGATCTCTACATATGCAAGACCACTGGAGGAAATTCGTGCTTTTGTTACTTGTGCTGGACAAGCTCCTGTACGAGTAGTTCCTGACGTTGTAGTAGCCGCCAAGTTCTCGCTTGAGTTTACTCTGTAGTAATTATTTTGTCGTGCCATGTTTAGTTACCTCAATTAGCTTTAACATTTTCCCCGGAAGACATTTCAAACCCTAGTTCAATGCCCTTTAGTTTCAACTCTTCTCTCTTGAGAGCCATAGTGTGTTCTATCTCTGCTCTCTCCAGTTCCAGTTTTGCTGCTTTAATTTCTGCCTCTTTAACCTTAACCTGAGCCTCTACTTGTGATGCTTGAGCTTCTATCATTAGAGCTTGAGCCTGTGCTTGTAAAGCCTGTTCCTGTATGTTAGGCTCTTTCGCCTCTTCTGAAGGGGGAGTTATAAAGCGGTCTACGTTCTTAATTCCCATCTCATCGGCAATTTCACGCATAAGATTATAGATGTTATCAGGGTTGATAATTCCTTCTGTCTGCTGCGCTACTTTCTCTACCAATGTTGCGTAAGTAGACAGGTTGTTCATACGGATGTCCTGATCTCCGTAACCTATACCTACTTCTATACTTACGTCTAGGTCTTCTCTCCAACTTGACGGATCAATTTCAAAATAGTTATTCTGCACCCGTACTATCTTCTTCCTGTTTTCATACCTTTGAATCAGGTTGTATACAGATTTGAAAATGTTACGCACACCTGTATCGGCAAATATACGGGCTATTAGTTCTATACGGCCTTGAGCATTGGTCAGAGCCCCTGTAATAGCTCCCGTGGTTACATGGGACTTTAGCACATCTGCTGGTAAACCTTGCGTAGTTGGATTAACTCCTGTGCGCCCTGATTTGATATTGTCCCAGTATTCCAGCATATCAAAGCTGTAGTTTTGCAAGGCTGGTGTTTGTATGGGCTGTAGAGCCTGTGGGGAGCGAGTACGAACTATACCGCCCGGTCTGTTGGTCAGTAAGTCATCTATGTTGACCTGACCTTCTACAACTTGGAACCTGCCGTTGTTGGCTAGGTACATATTATCCAGAAGATTTCTAGTCAGGGTAGAACGTATTAGCTGGATGTCCTGTACTGTTTCTGCTACAGACAGTCCGTAAAACTTATGAGGTATTGGTATTGGGCAGACTGTGCTAAACGGTTTGTAATCTATTGGCTCACACTCTAAGACTTCGCTACCAGCGTGAGTAACCTTGTAGAGTACACTTACATCACCTTCTTCGGAATCCAAGTTTAGGTAAGACTCGAATACCTCTACTAGCTCTTCTGAATCTCCACGGTTCTCCGCTGTGTAGGTATCTGTAGAGTCGTAGGAGTGTCTTGCTGTGTATTCTTCGCTTGTAGATATACCGTCTACAGATGTACTTGACGCTAGTTCTTCTACTATTTCCGGGTCAAAGCCCATTGCTATTAAATCGTTGCGAGACTTGTGCGATCTGTGGCAGATAAAGGTAGCGTCTTCTACAGTCTTGGCTCCAGCGTTGATTAGGAACTCTTCAGGCGGTACGTTCTCTATGGTAACTTTACCGTCTACGCTTCTACGCAAGAAGACCGCATCGTGAGTACGCTCTTCCATTTCTACCATTTGTCCTGTCATTGGGTCAGTGACAGGAACCATTTTAGTCATTTCTGTGTGCTGATCTAGCTCTAGGTTCTCGTCCTGTTCTAGCAGCCTAAACTCGTTATCGCTCAAGTTTTCGTAATCTTCGGAAGTGATCTTTTCTTTTTCTTCCCAATAGTGCTTGACAATTCCTACTTTATTTATTAGAGCATCTAAAAACAAATTATACAGGATCATAAAACCATTGTTCTGTTTGTGGAACACATGGTTTACATACTTGGTAGCTTGTTCTGCTACAGCTTCATCTTCTGGCCCCTCTGGTTCAAATCTTACAACCCTGTCTCCAGCGGTGAATACTCGCATCAGAGATGGCATCATCCACATGATTGTATCCTGAACATCGGTTACAACCACTTGAGAACGTCCGTCCTCCTCGTTACCGAAAGGTTCGCCATAGAAATACTCCATAGCTTTCTCTCGCTGTGCGCTGATTTCGGAGTCCTGAAAGCCAGAACTTGAATTTATCTCACCCTCTATGAGGGCTATAATTTCTCTATCGTCAAGCTCAATAGCCATGCTTTCTCCGCTTCTTTGCGCTTTGGCTGGCTTTTATAGCTCTGCACTGCGCTGCTGCCTTTTTACGACTACGGTAGACTTTTCCTGTAGGACCGCACTTGTAACCGCCTTTTACTTTCATTACAGGCATCAGACTACTCCTGCGTATGAATATTCGATTTCCTTATTGAAACCGTATTTTTTATAGTGCGTCTTAGTCTTTAAGCGTTCCCCAAAGCGTTCCACAGATAGGGCTGCGTAGCGCATAGCACTTAGGAGATCATCTTTTAGCGGAACCACCTTGCCATTTTTTCTATGGTAGAGTCTAAGTTCTTCCACGGTTTCTGTGCAAGATTGGAAAATTTGTAGCCTACCTGTTTCAAACCTTTGCAACAATTCGCTAATACCAGCTTCAACTGAATTATTACCACGCACTGCTCCCTCTGCTAACGGGTTGGTAAAATGCTCTGGTAGCATATATACTCCCAAGTCCCTGTATTGCTGTGCCAGTTGCACTCCACTGCCCTTATCGTGCTGTAACCCGTCATGTGGGAAGGCTACAGGTATTCCCGGTGTTCTGGAGTTGATTACTGCTGCGTGGGTCAGCGGTGTTTCCTTGCTCCTCCTATACTCATCGTAGATGTAGATGATATCGTCATCTGGGTCAAAAGCTACCCAACTTACAGCCGTGGGGTGGTCAAATCCGAAATCTATTGCTGCCAAGCGGGTAAAGTGGTCTGGTATCTCAAAGTCTTCGCATATTACGTCTTCTTCTGATACTGGATAGACTAAGCCAGAACCAAAGACAGGTATACCCTTTGAGCGCATCTCCCGTTCCGCAGGGCTATATACAGCTAGGAGTTGATCCTTTGTTTTCTTATCTAGGTGCTTGACATCATCCCATGTTGCTGTGCAGAGAGACTGACCCGGCTTCAGGTCGTTCATAAAAGCTGTTACTACGTTGGTCATCCCCTTTTCCGGGGTAAACGTCATGTAGACAATTCCTCCCGTATCGGCTGTTCTGGTGATACACTGCGAGAAAATTTCCTGCTTTGGTTCCTCGTCCAGCCAGATGACATCTACTGCCTCTCCCATAAACTTCTCAAACCCCTGTTCGTAGGCTTTGAAACTTATATGGGAATTACCCCCCGATTTATGTCTTACAAGAGCAGAGCTATACGCATTGGGAACACCCGGTTTACGGATTGTTTCTACAATGTTATCTAGCGGTATCGCCCCTTTCCCTTTCTCCGCAGGGTCTTGCGGTACGCCGAAAAGTTCTCGCTGTATAATATCTCTAGTGGTATCATTACTTTCCCCTGCTACCCATACTCTAACTGGTTTTGTAAACTTACGCCCCTCCCACTTTTTTGGGTAGTTACCCGTTAGGTGGTAGGCTGTTTCTATGGCTCCGCAATAGGTTTTCCCCACCCTGTTTGCAGCCATCAGGATTCGCTGCCTACACTCGTCACCTTCTTTGTGAAACTTCCGTTGGTACGGGTACGGTTTGTAGTAGTTGATACGGTTTGTCTCTACTCGCCGCTGTTTCTCTTTTAGTAAGTCCAAGACTTCCCGCTTGCTCAATCTGGCTTCTTCCGCTTATTTTTGATAGGAACCACGTTGTTTTGAGACATCAAATCACTGATTTGCTCGTTTAGCTCTGTGTCTGAAAGGTCTGTAACGTCCCTTACTGTAGTCTCCTGTTTCTGTATAGCATCGTAACCAGCACGAGAGAGGATATCTCTGGCAGCGTTGAGCCTGACGTTCTCGCTCTCTGCTGAGCGCATTAGCTCCTCAAGAACATTAAGAGCCATAGTGGAAGTTTCTCCGACTCTCTGCTGTATGCGGTGTTCAATGTGGAGCCAAAGGTGTCTCTGGAGCCGCTTTGACCTGCTTTTGTTAGCATTTTCCGAATCACCTTTATACCCGGCAGCGTAGAAAGCATCTAAAGGTTCCTGCTTATTGTCCACAATATTGGTTACAAAGGCTTCTTCTTTGTCAGTAAGAGCTTTGGTAAGTAGTTTAGGGTTTATATTACTTAACCACTTCATAGAGATTCCCTTCTTGATTCAAAATGTAAGGTTTCCCTTATTTAACCCTATTATACTATTAATAAACAATAATGTCAAACAATATTTTCACTCCCCCAAAAATGAACGTAAAGGACAACATCGATGTTATTCACACCGGGGGGGTAACGATTGTGACAAATTTGCAACAGTTGTGACAATAATGTCACGTTCTTGTTTTGTTCACGGTTTGTTCTCCGAGGTTCCCAATGGTGAGAACAAAAGGGGAACAAAAGGTGAACAGAATAAGTGTTGCAAAATTGTCACACTGTTGTAATCACGCAACACAATGGTGTTGCAAAATTGTCACAGTGTTGTAAAATTGTCGAGAGTGTGTGAGTGTGTGCATACGATAACTTAAAGTTATGGAATTACTATTATTCGCTAAGTTATGAATTAGAGAATTTACGTTTAATGGGCTCTGGGTAAGCCGTGGTGGGCTCTATAAAAACAGGTACAATCACACACGGGCATACCTCAAGCGAGCCCTGCGAGGCTGTAGCGAGGTCGATTTTTTTTCGATTATTTGAGTTTTTTTCAAAAGTGACATTATTTCGCCATGATGGCATGATTAATGGTCAATGTGAAACATATGTAAACCACCGTGGTAGCAAGGTAGGCCACGGCAACGCCACTACAGAACGTGGCCTGAAAGAAAGGAATATTCCCATGCATACTTTTAATGTTTGTGGTGTTACCGTTACCATCGGCAAAAATCCCATACGGGTCTTGCCATTGAATGACGGCACTGACGGTTTCAGATTTGAGACCGCTAGAGGAACTAAAGGTCTAGTCAGAGTTACCAACAAACCAGATCTAGACGGTCCTACACTGTCACAAGGTGACACAATGGTTAAACTGGCTGGCGATGGTATACGCTGTTATATAGAGCGTAAACTTCCCAAACGTCATTTGTGGGACTTTGCTGGTTAACCACTAACAACGGAGCCCGGAGAGCCTAATAAGCACTCCGGGTAATTTTTTGCTATGAGAAACCCAATGGGAAAAACACGGAAAACTCACGAGCCCTACGCTATTTTCAAAGCTGGAGGCATGGAGTACCGTGTTGTCAAAACAAACCAACTTCCTAAGAACGAAGTCAAAAACCCATACGCTATCTGGAAAGTTGACGCACGTTCACCCATGACCTACGGAAAATGGGAAGGCGCAAGAGACACCTACAAACGAGAAGTTGTGAACAATATGCAGCTAACGTTTGCAAGTGATGAATTTTTAGCGGCTTACCCTGAATTGACAGTCATTCCAGAGTAAGCTACAAGAACTAAACTTAAACAACAATGGAGCCCGTGGAGCCTAATAAGCTCTACGGGATATCAAAACATGTTAGTCAAAGACGCCAAACTGCTAGGCAACATAAGCAAGGGTAATACTAAGATGCCGGGAACAACGTTTGCCATCGATGCGTTCGCTTGTAACACGGGCTCTAAACTAGCCAAAATTGCAGGAACGCCATGCAGTGTCTGCTACGCTAGGCACCTGCAACGCATACGTCCTAGCGTAGACCAAGGCTGGAAAGCAAACCTAGCCAAGTTTAACCAAGCCGCTTCTACTGACAACTTAACCGCTTGGGTTGATGCCATGACATTTCAAATTCTACGATACAACACAGACTTGCATCATCGCTGGTTTGATAGCGGCGACTTGCAGTCTGTAAAAATGCTAAAAGCAATATGCGAAGTCTGCAACCTAACGCCACAAATCAAGCACTGGCTACCCACGCAAGAACGTGCAATAGTGCAAGAGTTCAAACGCTCTAACAAAATACCTGCAAATCTAGTTATTCGTGTTTCGTCTTCCAAAATAAACGGA
>VTLG01001335.1_pt1 | contig 13575 bp, 14 predicted proteins | sample 4694571 | NCBI WGS metagenome assembly VTLG01 (sample SAMN12604809, study PRJNA352737) | marine metagenome | biome: ENVO:00000447; feature: ENVO:00000209|ENVO:00000569|ENVO:01000036; material: ENVO:00002151; isolation source: viral sequences binned using virsorter ...
ATTGATGGTGGCGATCTAAAATTTTTAGGGCCGGGCGGTGGAACATGGTGGTATGGGCGTACCTATTTTTGGGGTCACAAGTTACCCGGAGTATCGTAATGGCAATAACGTGCACAGGATTAGAAAAACTAGGATTCACACCATTAGTGGATTTTGTATTACATGGTGATGGTACTGGCACCTATAGAGTGGAGTGGAAATCAGCACAACCCCAACCAACAGAAGCAGAGATTGAATCTGCTCACGCAGAGTGGCAAGCAGAACGCGATTCCCAAGAATACGCCCGTAATCGCCAAGCAGAATATCCATCAACAGACGACCTAATCGTAGCCCTATGGGAAAACGTAGTAGAGGAGAGAGCCTCTGCTGTAGTAAGCCTAGAAGCTAAACGACAAGCTGTAAAGACTAAATATCCAAAGGGTTAGATATGGCTAGAACAACTATAAGAACTGAAGACATCACGGCTAGTGAGGTCACCACTGCAAAGATGGCTACTGATCCGACTAATGCAGATAACCTTGCTAGTGGTTCAGTACCTGCGGCTAGACTAGGGAATGTTGATACATCAGGAATAACAGCCAACCAAGATGATATAGCGTTATTAGGCTTCAAGGTTGCAGCAAATGGTAGTTTGGCAAAGTACAATTTGGTAGATCAAGCTATAGATGCCTTTGAGGATGCCTCTGGCGTAGATGCTTCAGCCTCTACAAATGAGACTAGGAACGCAAGTAATTATTATTCAGGTGCCTCTTCAGCAAGAGCGACCGGAGGGACGGAAACTTCATACGGTGCATACTATGTAAATACATTTTCTACATCGGCTGACTTTGTAGTAGGTTCATCTGGAAATGTAGACGCCTTGGTAATCGCTGGCGGAGGGGCCGGAGGTGGTTGCGCTAGTACGCAAAATGCCGGTTCTGGCGGTGGAGGTGCTGGCGGTTTTAGGGCAATGTCAACTTTTGCCGTTACAGCGCAAACCTATGCTATTACAGTTGGTACTGGTGGTACAGGTGATACTGGTACTGGCGCAAATGGTACGAATTCAGTATTCAGCACCATAACCGCAACAGGCGGTGGCGGCGGGGGTGGAGAAGCCGGGCCGGGTACACCGGGTAATGATGGTGGTTCTGGCGGTGGCGGAATGAAACAACAGACAACGGCTGGGACAGGTGGTTCTGGTAACACCCCCTCAACAAGCCCATCGCAAGGTAATGACGGTGGGGATGGTTATCAGACCGGCTCACCTGATGGAGGTGCTGGGGGAGGCGGTGGTGGTTCGGCTGGTGCTGGTCAAACATCTGTGGGTAATACTGGAGGTACGGGTGGTGCAGATACTACCAATGATTGGCAAACTGGCGTAAGTCAAGAATATGCTGGTGGGGGAGGCGGAGGCGGTCGAAGTGATCCCGGATCAGGCGGTGGTGGAGGTGCTGGTAATGGCGGAAGGGGCTGGCTAGATGTTGCTAATGACGGCAATAATGCGACAGATGGATTTGGATCGGGAGGGGGTGGTGGTGCTAGATATGCAAGTGGAAACGCTGACGGAGGTGACGGTGGTAATGGAGTTGTCGTTATTCGTTACCCAACCGATGAATTTGAATCTTTTAGCAATATGACTCTTATATCTAATGCTACAACTGCTGTAGATGGAGCGCCTACAACGGGTGATCTTGTGATAACTTATACTGATGGTGTAGGGACAGCAACTGTAAACACAGATATAAAAGCGTATGTAAGCAGGAACGGCTCTGCCTATACAAGCGCAGTAACACTTGTGTCTCAAGGAACGACCGGAGGTCATACCATATTAACTGCCAACGGTGTAGACCTCTCCGGGATAACCACTGGAACATTGATGCGGTGGAAGATAGAGACATTAAACCAATCGGCATCGAAAGAAACGAGAGTACAAGCAGTATCACTAGGCTGGAGTTAAATTATGGCATTAGAAAGCGCAACATACATTAGCGGGTTAGTTGACACTAATCCTGCTGGGTCAGACGCTATATCACAGGGCGATGACCACATTCGTTTAATCAAGACAGTTCTAAAGAATACGCTGCCTAATGCTGATGAGGCCATGAATGGTATTCATGCTAGTGCATCTGAACCATCTCCTAATAGCACCGGACAGCTTTGGTTTGATACTACAAACAACCTCATAAAGATAAGGAACGAGGCTGATGATGGGTGGATAATCCTTCTTGCAACAGAGGGCAGTAGATTACTAAGAAGTACACACGCTATACAGAGCGCAAGTAGCTATATGCGTACCGAGACTTATGCAGATAGCGGGTTTTCTATTACGCATAATAAATTATCTACTTCTAGTACACTATATGTACAGTTGAATATGTATGCTCAAATGGCCTTTAACTTTGAGCATGAATCAAATTGTGAATCCTATGTTCGTTTGGCTAATACATCAGGCACTTTAATAGTTGGTACAACTGATGATTTGCGGATTTTCTTTACAGAAGATGTGGGCCAAGGAACTGGTGTAACATGGGATAATGGGCATGGATGGGGGCGCATTTGGAAAGTAACTTCTGCTAACTGTCCAGATGGAACCTCTGGGAACAACACGTTCGACATTTGGCAAAAGATGAATGATTCCGATGATGGCGGAATAACCTTTATGAATGGAACAATGATGGTTTGGGAGATTGAAGAATGAATATTAACTTTTGGGGTGATGCTATTAGCAAAGCCTCTGGCGGTGCTGACTTTCTCATTACTCCCCCTATGGATAATGAGGGTGAATATAACAGCAATGTTACATTTATTGATCCATCAAAGAAACCATCATGGTCTGCTGTACAGGCTCAGATAGACCCTGAGCAATGGAAGATTGTGAGGTTCCAGAGGGATAAAAAACTACAGTCATGTGATTGGACCGTACTACCTGATGTACCTATGGATGCCCCAAAGAGAACAGAGTGGGAAACCTACAGACAATCTCTAAGAGATGTCACCAACCAGTCTGACCCATTCAATATTACTTGGCCAACACCGCCAGCGTAATGCCACTTGTACCCATAACAGATGTTGGTAAGGTAGGGATAATACAGGATATTCCACCCTACAACTTACCACCTAATGCGTGGTCTGACGGGAATAATGTCAGGTTCCTAGATAATGGGGTAAAAAAGGTAGCTGGATATGAAGAGGTTATGGCAACCTGTCCTTTTGCGCCATACTATATCCATTCTTATTTATCAGCAAGTGGAACATATTACTGGATAGCTTACGGTTCTACAGATATAGCGGTGTGGAATGGGTCTTCTTGGACTGATGTAACCAGACAAGCAACACTTACACTTAATGGTGGTGTTAGCTCTGGTGGGGGTACTATTACTGTGTCGGTTGGGGCAGCATTAACTGCGCTTGATGCTACTGGAACCTTAACTATAGGAACTGAAATAACCTCTGAAGCTACCTCTAATCCTTTAGAGACTATTACATACACAGGTAGGAATACGTCAACAGGAGTTATAACCCTATCAGGAACCCTAGCTGGTAATCACCCGACCGGTGCTGTTGTTACGCCCAATGGCAATACATCCACGGCTGATGAAGATTATGGGGCAAATGAGACAACAAGAAAGTGGACAACAACAAACTTAAATGGAATTATTGTTGCTACCAATGGTTATGATACTCCTCAGATGTGGCCTATATCCGGCGGTTCCCCATCCCTTACCACCCCTTTTAAGGCTTTAACCAACTGGCCAAGCGGTAATAAGTGTAAGGTAATCAGGTCTTTTAGAACATTTCTTGTGGGTCTAAATTGGGAAAGAACTAACGAGGAACCACGATTAGTTAAGTGGTCAACAGAGGCTACCTATGGAAGTGTTCCGGCAACTTGGGACGAGTCAGATAATACTTTAGATGCTGGCGAATATCAGTTGGCTGATACTGCTGGAGACATAATAGACGGCCTTCCTCTTGGAGACTCTTTCTTAATTTATAAGAACGATGCCATCTATATTATGAACTATGTAGGCACACCATACATATTTTCATTTAAACTATTAAGCCCTACCATTGGTTCCCTCTCTAAGAACGCAATAGCTGAGTTCGAATTAGGTCATTTCTTTATAGGCAATTCAGATTTTTACCTGTGTAATGGACAACAGGTTACGCCACTTCTACCTGAGAGACTGCGTAGAACTGTGTATGATGAACTAAATGGAGACAATTATAACAAGTGTTTTGTTGCAGCAGACTATGTTAGAAATGAAATGTTGGCCGCTTATCCGGCTGGTAGTTCTACCGTTTGTGATAAGGCTGTAATATGGAACTGGAAAAATAATACTTTCGGTCTTAGAGATTTGCCAGCTACATCATATATAAGTAGCGGTATAGTAGAGATAACAACCGGGCTTACTTGGAGCGCTATAACGAGTACATGGAATACAGGCTCTGGACCTTGGGGCGCATCCAACTATGATAATGTCGCCGAGCATCTGGTGTTTGCAGATGTAACCAACACAAAGATATATCGTGATAATCAAGGCAATACAAAGGATGGCACTAACATGACATCCTATGTGCAGAGAACAGGGTACGATCTTGATGACCCACAAGCAATAAAGTTTGTTTCTGCTGTGTATCCTCAGATAGAAGTATCTGGAAATAATTCAGTAAATGTATATGTAGGTCATCAGATGTCAACAGAGGATGGTGTCACTTGGGAAGGGCCAATATTATTTAATCCGAATGATCAGTCTAAGGTGTCTTGCAGGGTCACTGGTAAATACTTTGGGGTGAAGATAGAGTCTTCTGGAGACTTTGACTGGAAACTACACGGGCTTGCTTTCGAGGTTAAACCAAGAGGCAAGCGTGGTGGTAGGTCTTACTAATGGCAGTTGATAAATATTCCCCTAAAGATTACAGGTCAGTAAGCAGGTGGTCGCCAAATCCAGCACCAGTTGCCCCGGAGCAGTTGCCTGATTATTTGTTTAATGAGTTAAATAGGTTGGGGGATATAATATTTAACATAGATATGTTGCAGCTTGCAAAGAGTAGTGTAGCACCGGGGGCAGAGGCTGTTAGAAAAACAAAACCTCGCGATGGTGATATAAGATACGCGGATGGAACTGACTGGAATCCCGGTGGTGGTGAGGGTATATATGCTTTCTTTAATAACGCATGGAATAAATTGTGATCAGTGCCCACTTACTAGCCCCAGCAGACGTTGCTAGTGTATGGGAAAATGTCGCGCCTTTATTAGCTAGGGTTACACAGCATACAGAAGGAGAAATGGAGCCAGATGATTTCCTAGAGCCGCTGACACACGGGGAAATGCAGCTATGGTTGGCAGTGGATCAGGGGTCTGTTCATACTGCTATGGTAACCCAAGTTGTGCCTTACCCACAGAAGAAAGTGTTACGAGTGATCGCTATTGCGGGCACTGAGTTTAAGGAGTTACATGCTCGATTTAACGATATAGTAGAGGCGTTTGCAATACGAGCAGGATGCTCCTCGATGGAGTTATGGGGTAGAAAGGGGTGGAAGAAGCTGCTCCCAGATTGGAAAGATAGCTACATCGTGTTCACCAAGGATATAAAACAGAGGATGCAATAATGAGTGTTGGAGGATTATTCGGTGGAAAGACGCATGATTATGCGGGAGCCTACTCAAAGTACAAACCTGACGCTAAGTTTAGTAAGTACGTAGACGGGCACAAGGACTTAACAGCCGCTTGGAACAGAATTGAGAGCGATCCAGACCACCCTGATAGCCAGTATTGGATAAAGCGTGGCGCAACGTCAAAAGAAGCGTTTGGAAGGGCGCATGCAGCGGAGGATGCTGCACTTCAATCAGGGAACTACATGGGTTCTACCGGTTACGAGGAGGGGAACGCAGACTGGAATGCCCTTTTTGATTCGGCTGGCAAGAGCCGTTATGACAGGTTCCTGACTGGTTCTTCTGGGGCTAACTGGCGGGACGTTGACAGTGGAAACGGGGATGGGAACGGGAATGGAAACAACGGTCTTTTAGACCAAGCATGGTCTGATAACCTTAACTTCCCTCTATTACAGTCCGACTACACTATACCAAGTTACTCCGCAGGTACTAACCCGTGGACAGATGCGACCATTGGGTCAGGTTATATGCCTTGGACTACTGAGGGGATGGCGAATGTACCTACAGATGCCCGCTCTTACATGGCACCTGAACTCACTCTAGAACATCCTCAGTACATAGATAATCCTTATGGTCTCTTAGAACTTCCAGAGGACTGGGAAGACTTACTGGACATGGGTGAGGATGAGGAAGACGACGATGATGATGAAGAGGATGATGGCCATCCAGCAGAGGGTGGTGAATAACCAGAATAAGACTAATAAGACTAAGTCTACGACAACAAAAACAACAACGGTAGAGTAACTCGGAAAGAGGGATAGACTATGGGCGGTGGAACACAAACAAGTACAACTAAGAGCGCTCCGTGGAAGGGCCAACAGAAGTATCTTCTGAAGGGCTTCGATAAAGCGGAGGACATGTTCAATAAGATGCCTGAGTACTACCCAGACGAAACTCTTGCTGGGTTCGATCCTACTCAGACAATGGCTCAGAACGCTATTCAAGGCTATACGACAGGCAACAGAGCGCTTGGTATGCAGCAAGGGGCTGAAGGTGCGCTTGCTAGGTCTATGGGTGGCTACACCGGGTTTGATAGCGGGCAGACTAAAGACCTCATGGCGGGTAACGTAAGGACTGGGGCCGGTACACCTTATAGCGCAATGGAAAATGCCCTAACTCAAGGGGTTATGAGCAACCTAAAGGGAAACATCCTTCCCGGAATCCGCCAGCAGACCATGACATACCAGCCGGGTGGTGGCTCCCGTGGTAACCTTGTACAGAATAAGGCTATAGCAGGGGCTGTTAAAAGCGGGCTTACACAACCTCTTGCCGAGATGTATGGAGACGCCTATCAAACAGCGCAGGGGATGCGATTACCTACTGCTCAGCTAGGTATAGGACAGCAGCAGTTTGGACAACAGCAATACCCAACAACTATGCAAGCCCCGTTATCCATGTACGGAGCGTTAGGCGATGTTGGCTCAGCTAGAAGGGCTATGACCCAGTCCCAGATAGACCGAAACATGGCTCGTTACCAGTATGAGGCTACAGCGCCACAGCAGGCTTTGGCTAACTACATGAATATGGTGCAGGGTAACTACGGCGGACAGTCTACTCAAACTGTTCCCGGCCCAACAGGGATGCAGAACCTTTCAAGTGCTGTAGGAATGCTGGGAACCATAGCCTCTCTATCTGACGCAAGGCTTAAAGAGAATGTAGAGAAGATAGGAACCCACAAAGGACTTGGTATAGGTATATACAAATACAACTTCCCATGGAGTCCCAAGACTGAGGTAGGTGTTATGGCTCAAGAAGTAGAGAAGGTCAAGCCAGAGGCTGTTATAGACATTGACGGCATCAAAGCCGTTGATTACGGTAAGCTGTAATGGGGGCAGGAGCCAAACTCTTTAGTGGACTAAGTCCTCAAGGCCCAAGGCCGATAGCGTCTGCACCGGGGCCGTGGAATGTTCCGGGTAACCCCGCCATTACCTACGATATACAGTCTGGTCCGCGTAGTAGCATGAGGACTGCACCAGCTACGCCCGGTTCTTTCAACCAAACCGCTTTAACCAACGCGCAATCCCATCACGACAGGATGCGAGATTTGCGAGAGAAGAAGAAAGAGACTCTAGCAGAACTTATGAAGTATGGACAGAAAGACTTGGGGCACTTTAAGAAGGGCGCTCAACAGCTAAACATAGGACCACAAGGGAAGTCAGAGTTTAAGATTACCCCTATGATGGAAGAGAGGAGTTACGTATCCTTGGAAGACCCCACGATTGAAACTATAGATCAGTACGAGCGGAAACGGAGAAGAGTGGTATGACACAACAGTTAGACTGGACTCCCCAAGAACGGAAGCTATACTATGATCAGTATGGTGTATGGCCTGAGCAATTACTTGCTGGTAACCCAGAAAGACCCGGCCTGTTAGATGGCGAGACTATAAGTCAATTCCCTGAAGACAGAGGTGGTTTTTCGTTTGGCCCTCCCACTGACATACAGTCCAGAGCGTCTGATATGGCTAGCCAGAAGGACTATCAAAAAGCCTTATCCACAGAAGAGATGGACAGGGAGTATGAAAAGGAGTACCAGAGTGTAGCTGGTCTGAATACGTTTGGGAGAATGATGGGGTTAAACGTAGGAAGCATGCCAACCTATAGAGGAGCCACTGGAACTACCACCAAGCCTACTGACCCAGATGATATAGCAGATGATCTGTTTGTAGGGGAGTTAAGAAAAGCCCTGAAAGTATCTGGCGGTAAGTTAAGCAAGAGGGAAATGACCGACCTTCTGGACAAAACTAATGCTGGTCCTGACCAGATAAAGATTATGACGCAGATGGCCCCTTTTGTTGAACTAGGGGACTTGAAAGAGTTTTACAAGTTAAGCAAGGACAACAAGCTACAGTACCTGTATCGTTTCGAGAACGACTATGGGCCTGAGGTAGCGCAAGCTGGTTGGCGACCAAGTCTTGATGGTTTGAAGTTGCAGAGACAGATAAACAAAGATCAGGCTGCAATAGTGCAAGACGAGAGGATCATGTCCTTGAATGAGACAATAATGAACCTTCCAACGATACCAGCTAAGGGCGAGAATCCTGACATAAAGATACCTAGGAGTAACGCGGAACTAATAGCCTTAGAAAAGGCTTTAGGACTTACTACTACGGGGGAGATAGCACACCTACACAGTCGTTACGAACACCTGAAGACGCCTGCGGATAAGAAATGGTACGTCACTGTAGAGGGTGGTAAGAAAACGTACCACCAGAAGACTGCCTACGAAGCAGAGAAAGAGAACAAGAAAAGAAAAGCGGCAGGTAATAAAGTCCTCTTAACTGAAGTAGCCGCGGACAAAGTAGCTGAAAGTACTAACACAGGTATGATTGATGAGGTCATATCGAACACCTACTCGGCTATGGTTACTGGTTACCCCGGAGATAAGGTAAGGAGAATCCCTGATGAATACACACTAGGTACACAAGTATTCGCAGCACTACAGGGAAGAACCGACATAGACAAGACGGACAGGGCAGCAATCAATAAACAGATATCTGAATACCTACGTACTGAACAGAGAGAAGACCACGTTAAGTCTAGTAACGCCATTAAGATAGGGAAGGCGTTTGAAGAAATAACCACCTATGCAGGGATGAGGAAGTTCTTGGCAGACAACCCACAGATAAAGGGAGAGCAGAGGACTAAGTTTGTAACGGATTGGGAGGCTGTAAATGACGGCTTGAAGTATGAGGGCGTAAAGACTCTTTGGGACGAGTACGGTAAACCAGCCCCAGTGCAGATAGGTAGCTATGCGGACTACGTAAAGTACAAGGAGTTGTTCCCCTTTGAGGACTGGAAGGACGTACCCTTCAAACCTGTAACAGAGGTTAACTACAGAGAGATTGATCAGAATGACTATTCTTGGAGGGCTGTGGGCCGTCTTGTAACCCATGACGGGGATGGTAACACGATTATAGAGGAGATAGATGAGGATAGGTACACCTTAGGTACAGAGAAGAAGTTAGCTGACCAGTATAGAGGCAGTCAGGAATTTAAGGAAGCAGTAAAAGCGATCAACCTTATGACAGAAAGTACCGATAAAATACTTATCTCACTGGCTGCGGAGACAGGCACTCTTGATGGGTTCACCCTGAAGTTCATAGAGAAAATGCTTGATCCCACGGGGGTAGTTCGTGAGAGTGACGTACAGTTCATAAAGACTTTTGGCTCTTTGTTGGAAGAATCCCGAAACCTGTTCGCCAAGCTGAAAAATATGAGTAGTCATACCGCAATGCTTACCCCAGAGTTAAGGGCAGATTTTGCTTACGCCATTTCAGAGGTGTTTAAGGTGGTGATGAAAAGTAACACGCAAGTTCTCAAAGACGTAAGGGCTAGATGGGATGTTGATGCTGAGGTAATGCCCGGACAATACGGGGGCAAGATAGACTTTAACCGTGTAATGCCTCAGTCTCAGTGGGACAGGTACGCTAACTACGGCGAGAACATAGCGGTACTCAAGAAGGCGTTTGATGATGCCATAAAGAAGAAGAAGGACAAGCCTGTGGTGATTACGGAAGGTGGTAGCTTGCAGGGATGGCAGGCCCAAGTGCCGGTGACTGAATAATGGCTACTGATAGCAATACCCTTCCGCTACAGATACCCATGAAAGACGGGACTACTGTCCCGATCTACATGAAGTGGAAGTTCACAATGCGCGATCCCTATGAGACAGGGGTTCCCGAAGACGTTGAGATGACCTTCTTTGAGTTTGCCCTTGACCCACGGACTTCTGCTAAAGCAGCGCAAGTTGTGGCGCAGGCAGTAAAGGACCAGACAAAGTACAGCCCACTGGAGCTAGCCACCGGTTTCTTATACCAGACCGCTCAGGGAGCATCCTTAGGTTGGGCAGAAGAACTTTCTACTTCCCTCACGGCGATTCCCTACATGCTCAAGCGCGGGTATTCGGACCCTGACGTAACTCCTTACGAGCATTATACGACTGAAAGAGACAGGCAGCGGCTAAAGATGCGGACGCAGGCTGATTTGTTCCAGTACGTGAATCCAAACATTAGCGCTCTTGGTAGGGGGACGGGCATGGCTGTTCCTATAGCGCTGTCTATGGGCAGGTCTACTCCCACTTCTCTAGGCCAAGTTGGCAGGGCTGTAAACCCATTCGCCCTCACCACTTCTATGGGTCTTCCCACCACCCTAGCAGAGTCTATTACTAAATCAGTGATGATAAGCATGATAAACACTGCTGGCAATGAGGAGGGTTATCTAAAGGATAGGCTAAAGGACATGCCCGCTGCTATGAGGCATGGGTTGGAGTGGGGGGTTATAGGAAACTTAGTCCTATTCGGTACGCTAGGAGCAATAAACCAAGTGTCTAGGATACCTAGATTGGCCGATAAAATGGAATTTATAATGGGCGAAGCCCCAGCGGTAGCGTTAGCCAAGGCGGGTGGTGATGTAACCTCCTTTAGGAAGGCCGCGTTGTCGGCTATTGCACGGGCGGGCGAACTTGACCTCACTGATCTTACTAGAGGAATAGTTCCCGCTTGGCTCCGTGGCCCTGATTGGGAAAGATTTCAAGCAGCTAAAAGAGGCACTGGTGATGTTACAGGTCAGCAGCCGTTCACGCTAGGCGAGTTGGGTGGGCCGCATGTGCAGTCTCTACAAAGACAAGCATTAAGGGACGAGCCTACAAGTGCGGGACAGGTGTTCGACAAGCTGGATGAGCGGCTTGGGTTAGAGGGGGAAAGAATAAGCACTGCCTTACGGGATACACAGCCCGGATTGCCTCAATCTGTAGATGAGTCCCTCCTTACAAGAGAAGCAAGGACGGTAGGCACTAGAGAAGGGGTTCCAATAGACGTAGAGACTGCTCCTAAACTGGATGCAGCCGGAAACCCCATACCGTTGGGCCTTCAGTCTCGACTCCCCGATGGAGTCGCTGGAGTTTACTACACCAGAGGGTATGATACTCCGGAGTTAGCGTTAGCTGGGACCAAAACCACCCCCGGTTTTATGAAGATGTTCAAGGACTGGGATGGCTGGGAGAGTATATATAATACAGCGAGAGAACTGCGGGACATGCGTATTGGTAATGGAAGAGCAGAGGCATACACGGCAGAAGGCTTATCTAACAAACTTCCTGAGTGGGATGATTTTCTAGGGGGGATACGCTACATACCCAAGAGTACCTTCAGAGAACATGGGTTTATGGTGAAGGAGCAGTTGAACCCTGACACAGGCATATGGCAACCCTACAAGTCTAAGCCTTTTTCACGTGGTGGTGTCCCTTGGAAGACAAGAGAAACACTGCATGCAAATTCATTCGAGCGCATCCGAGAGCATTTTAACCCCAATACGAATAAGTGGGTTGAAGTTGGGTCAGGTCGTAAACCACATGCGGGGTGGGCTACTAGATTTGTAGAGAGCGGAAATGACTTTGTTGTAAGGCTGAAGGATAAAAGTGTCTCTATGGAAACTCTCCACGATATGCGGAAAAGCATAGACCCCAATATAGCAAAGGCTGATAAACAAGGGAACACTGCATACAGTAGAGAACTCAAGTTGTTTAGAAAACAGTTCGATGACCGTATAAAAGCTAATCCGGATATGGCGAAAGCGGATGCTTTTTTCTCAACCCTAAGGAAGATGCAAAATGCTGCTTCCAGAGGCTCTACTGCCCTAACGGAGCATATGGAAAGGATGAGCAGGGAGTACAACAAGCTAGGAATTAATGAGCAGCGCATGTTTAGGGCGGCGTTTATTGAGGAGGTAGAGAAGGGGGTGCAAGCTGGTACCTTGAATGCAGAAAAGTTAATGCAGGGATCGTTCCCACAAAGGCTCCAGACCTTCTATCCATCAACCCCGGCAGGCTCTAGCATGTATGCACGGGCTTTGAGCGACCTAGAGGCCTCTGCACAAATGTCAGTTAGACAGAAGCAATTTGGGAAGATTAGGGAAGATATACTAGCGCTAGATGTAGAGCCTAAATCAGGTTGGATGCAGACACTAAAGCTGCTAGCTAAGATACCTGCATACAAGTTTTCATCTGAATTTGCACTGGGACGTGACCTTATCGAGAAGGCGAGAAACATTGACATGGCGTCCAAGAGGGCGGTCAATGCCGAGATAAACGACATACTTAACAGATTCTCTGGGCCTGAGGCCGCCGCTGCTTTGGAGGAGTTAGCCTCCCATGTTGCTAGAACTAAGGGAGATGTCCCCACAGCCAACATGCTCAAGGAGGCAGCAAGACTAACGCTGCCACTTCCCGGCGCAGCCTTAGGACAGGCAGGCACTACTGCACCTCCTGAACTCCCAACCACGGACGTTCCAATCCTAGCTGACCCAGAGGGCGAGGGGTTGGTCCCATTAAACAGCCTTCTTGATGACCCTGAGGCAACTTACCCCCTCACAGAAGGAGTCATACCAGCAGCAGGGACCGCAGCATCATGGGCAGGGAGGCAGATAAAGAAGCCTTGGGACTTAATGTATCGCGGATTAATCCATTGAAAGTCCTCCTACTAGCCTTGCTACTTAGTATCTCCGTAGCCCATGCTGGTCCCCCCGAAGGGATGGTAAAACAAATGATCCCGTTCCCAGCGATGTGCCTTCCAGCGACTGTAGAGAAGCATCATTTTGCTGCCCTCATGGGCGCATTAATTAATGACTACGGTGTTCATATATCTATGACCTTCAGCGCGACACTTGACCAGAGCAAGCGGGTCGCAATCATTGAGAACCCTGCTACTGGATTGGCTGGTGTGTTGATGATTATGGACGATCAGACTTGCATTGCCTTCAGTGGGGAGGACAGACAAGTCTATATAAGACCCCCAGATCATCCAGTTGGTGCTGAGAATGAGGCTCCGAAGACATAATGAACGTAGATTCAAGAATAATTACATTAGCTTTATTCCTTATCGCTCAAAGTGTAGGTGCTATCTGGTGGGCTAGTGGTCTATCTTCT
>VTLG01017000.1_pt1 | contig 13575 bp, 24 predicted proteins | sample 4694571 | NCBI WGS metagenome assembly VTLG01 (sample SAMN12604809, study PRJNA352737) | marine metagenome | biome: ENVO:00000447; feature: ENVO:00000209|ENVO:00000569|ENVO:01000036; material: ENVO:00002151; isolation source: viral sequences binned using virsorter ...
TTCAGAATTAAAATAACGTTCTTTCTTAAACAATGGAGATAGATTTTTTAATCTTGTCTCTGTGTCATTATCTTTTTCCATCTGTTCTAATTGTTTTTCAGCTTCGATGTCTTTTAACCATTGAGGCATAGCTTCTCTAAACTCTGTCTTCCACAGGTTTAATTGTTCATTAATACTCATACCTTCGTGAGTTAAGTCAGTTCGTTCAATGTTTTGTCTAAATTGACCTTCAGGTATTAAAACTAATGCAACATTTTTCTTTAAACACTGTAGTCCCCACGCCGGTAAAGGGTTGACACCACCAGCACTAGAGAATTCTAATTTAATAACCTCATCCTGGTTGACTATAGCCAACTGTCCGTTTGTTAAATACATCACCTTGTTGTTTTCTTCTCGTGATGCTCTTTCTCTGTAAAATATTTTTACTTTTGTTTTTGTTAGTTGAACCTCATCTTGCCTGTCAAAATCAAGTCCCAACCCATACTCATGTCCTTTTATTATATTTGTTACTCCAGTACCTTTTGTGAATCTAGAACAACTTATCTTTATGTTATTTGGTACATGATAAAATTTAGTATTTAGGTATGCGGACAACCATTCATTTTTAGAGTTTCTTGAATTTTTTAACAGTGATCCATAATTACCTTTCACTACTGGTTCAGTTGTGTTTTTTTCAGGACTATCTCCTAATAATGTAACCATACAACCATGTTCTTTTATTTCAACAGGTTTCTCAATATATAACAATGGATGTGTATTACGGCCATTTACTTTTACTGCACCATATCTACCCATTTCATTACGCATAAATTTAGCAACATAACCTTGTCCATTTTTCCAAGATCTATAAATTAAACCCTCTCTGTTATGTGCAAGTCCTGCAATTTTTGCACCACAACCATGATTATAGTGTTCATTATTTCTAGTAGATCCACCTAGACTATTTATGTTTAACAACATCTCTTGTGGAGTCATTCCTTCACCATTGTCAATAATACATAATTTTTTTACTTTGTGTTTGTTTAAGTATCTTTCATCAATACTCCATTTAATAACACCTTTATACTCTGGGTTTTTCTTTTGTACTCTTTTAATTGATTCAATTGAGTTTTTTGTAAACTCTCTATATTGTTGATCTTGAGATATTTGATTTCTCCAAGAATCTATTAAAAGTGACAGACCCTCTGCACTTCCTGTCATTTGTGTTACTTCAGTTATTTGTTTTGTCATGTTTTTTTCTTCTTTATTAGTTTGCATCGGATTTTTATATAACCGTACGCGCATCCAATGTTAAACGCGATTCTATTTAGAATATCTTTCATAATTGTGTCCACATTATGTTTTTTTTATCCATCATTTGACACTCTTCTTATTTTGCCAAATATTATTATTAAAAACTCTAATCAATCGACTTAGTTCTACCTTATGTTCTTTATCAAATTTATCTTTAAATATAACCTCACAATTTTCACAAGGTATTTTGTTTCCTTTCCAAATCAATATTACTTCACCTTTTTTCATCTCTTTCCTTTTTATTCCTTAACGATTGTTCATAACTTTCTTTTAATTCTTCCTGTTCTTTTTCACCAAATATTTTATCAAAATTTTTACGATATAAATCAGTTACCACTCTAGACTTACCGTCCCAGTTAAAATCTTTTTTATCCTTTTTCATTCTAAATTCATTGCCTTTCTATATTCTTCTAAACTAACAACATTATTATTCATGATTTTTTTATCAGAATAATGTTCTATAATTTGTTGAATTTTAGGTAATTTAGTATGAGACCAAGGCCATATTAAAAGACAAACGTAATAAGCATCTCTAAATGTGCAACGCCATCTATATTGCATTAGATATTTTGTACCATTCTTTCTAAGTCCTTTACGTGGTTTATCAATTAATGTGCCAACACCTAAAACTTCATGTAGCCATATCAACACCGATTGATCAGTCATAGCTATTTCCATACTAATGCGAATGCTATTTGATATTCTGTATCCCTTTCCCTTGTGTTTCTTTTTCTTTTCTGGTCCTCTTTTAAAGTTTATACTACCTTCTCCATCAAAGAGTCCCGCAATATATGCTTTATCTGTATCAGGAATCATTTATTACTTTTATTGCTGTCGTCCATGGATTTAAATCATAGTCTAATTTAGTGCAACTTGATGTCATGATTACGATCACTGTCACCGTCACCAATAAGATTATCTGAAGTCTCATAAAATTCTCCCTCCGAATCACAGTCCCAACATTGATGAATCATTTCATCATATTCAAGACTTGTAACTTTAACAAATCCATTGCCTTTGCAAGTTGGACAAGTAAATTTTTTTAATCTATATTTTTTTAATTTTACCATTTAACTTTTTCGCTTTTTCATTTGCTAACGATTCAATTGTTTTAGATATTGATAACTTTGCATCGGGTAATAAAACCTTCGACAACGCAATCAAAGTCTTGTATGTTTCATGTGGTAATGAAACGTTTCTGTACTTAGTTATATCAGTCATTGTTTCCTTTCATTTATTAATGATGATAATATAGGATTAAAATAAGGTTTGTCAAGATGAAATTTATATTAGGTTTAATAATTTGTTCTAGCGTGTATCAAAGTTGTTTGCCACCGCACGAATGGCATGAAAAATTTAATAGCCACTACGAATGTATGATGTTTGGCTATGAAGAATCTATAAAAAAAGCAAAAGAAATAGGGCCAAAAGATGTAAATGAGTATGGAACTATTATAAAATTTTATTGTTATCAAGAACCTGAGACAAACACTTGATTTTATAACAAAAATGTGGTAAGCGAAGTTTCTTACCTTTAATACCTATCCTACATTCTCTCTCTTTAGGATAGGTCTATAATTAATTTACCGTTTAAATGATCCATTTCATGTTGCACTACTCTACATGGTAGATAAAAAAATGTTTTATGTTGATACTTACCGTGACGACATGTCCATTCTAAATTAATAGACATAGATCTATTTACTTTTACTTCTTCACCAGGACAAGACAGACATCCTTCTATGTCAGGCATTTTTATATTGTTTTTAGATTTTACAATTGGGTTAATAAATACTTGTGGGCTATTTTTTTCATTAGATGTGTCCATTACAAACATACGTCTATTGTAGCCTATTTGATTAGCAGCGAGTCCTATACCATTAGCTTGGTACATAATTTTAATCATGTTATCTAATATAATATTGTTTTCTTCACTTAATGGAAACTCTATCTTTTCAGTAGGTTGCCTTAAAAATGTATCTGGGTGTTTTAATATTTTTATCTGCATACACACCCAATCATAGATCCACTACCATCTTTCATAATGTGTAAGTTTAAAGTGTCAACATAACCTGTTAACTCTAGTCTTAATATGTCACACAAATCAATACAACTTACTTCGCCCAATAAAGATATATGTTCCATCATTGTTTTTGACACAGGAATCAATTGATACAACCCTTCGTTTAGGATTATTAAGTCCATTTACAAACTCCTCTATAAGTTTATACCAAAGTTTTTTATATTTTGGGTCTTTGGTTTTTTCCCACAGTTTTGCTGCTTCATCAATCTTCTTCAATGGTGCCATGTTTTTTCTTACCCCACTTAATAGTTTTACCAAAGTTTTTAGCTTTGATATTTATAACAGGACCATACTTCTTCCAATTTTCACTAACTAAATTTAACTCTACTAATAATAGTGACCATTGTTTTTGAGATATGTTTTTAACTTTTATGTTTATTTCTTTCATGCATTATATATAGGTCTTTATAGGATGTTTGTCAACGTCCTTTTTTACCTTTTCCACGATATTTACCCATTCTTTTTTCGTGTTTATTTCTATTCTTTTTGTGACGTCCCGGTCTTTTCTTAGGTTTATCGCGTTTAGGCTTAGTGATTACGCCAAATTTAGCCCTCTTGGCCATCTGTATTTAATTCTAATTTTATTTTATTTTTGTCTGTATTAGACATAACGGGTATGTAGCTAATCTTACCATTAATTTTTTGTTCTAAATCACTACCACAGGTTGTGCATCTAAAATGATCAGACGCAAGACTTATTAATACAACGTCAAAATTACAATTAGGACATTTGCCATTAACTATTTCTGTTTTAAATATTGTGCTTTCCATTAGTTTGCTAGTGGATTAGATGTAGATACTTTTATTTCTTCTATTTGAATACCTAATAATTCTATTTGTTTTTCGTTTACTAATATTTTAGTATGACCATGTTCTGCCATGTTATGTTCGTGAGATTCTATCGCTGCTACTTTTTCCTCTAACACAGCTATTTGTGCAGAATAATCTGCAGATGATTTACTTTCTAATACATTAATTTTTTCTGTAAGTTTACCATATGTAGCAAAGCCACCACCTATTGCAACTACTGCTGCAACTAATGCTGCTATTCCTGCTAGTTGGTCTTTAAGATTTTTCATTTATTAATTACCCTTTTTAATACTTTAGCTTGATTTGCGTGTGACTTGGAAGCTTTTTTTAAACCTTTAATAACTTTTTTTACTTTTTTTGTTTTACTTTTATCCATTTTTTAGTATTTCCAATTCTATTAAAAGCTGTTGTTTTCTAGAGTTAATCTCTTGAAGTTTCTTTGCTTTGATTTCTATCTTATCATTTTGGGTATAACTTGCAAGGTTAGTATTTGGATAAATTTGCCTGTTATCAAAGATATTTAACTGATCTAAATATATGTTTTTTGGTGCATAAAATGCTGTATTTGCGTAGGCATTTAATGATGCTTGTTCACTTGTCATAGCCTCCATTTTTATAATATTTTTAACAGCTAAATTTTTTGATATATCTTTAATATCTTTATCAACTTTATCCATTATTCTATCAAGATTTTTGACGATAGCTTTTTTCTGTTGTATCTTTTTTTGTTTGGCAAGCTTCTTAGTCTGAACAGTGGACTTCTTAGGAGTCTCGCTATTAGATTTCTCTTCTTTAATTTCTTCTTTTTCTTCTTCATTAGTTGCTTCTACCATTTCAGTAGGCTCTTCTTCAATAGCTTCTTCTTCAGCCATTTCAGTGGTTTCTTCTTCCATAACTTCTTCTTCAACCATCTCAGTAGGTTCTTCCTCTGCCATTTCTTCCTCCATTACTTTTTCTTCTTGTGGAAATCCGTGGGCCATGGTCTTTGGTTCTTCTTCCATTATTTCTTCTTCTTCAATGATTTTCTCCTCTGTAAAAGTCTCCTCTTCTTGAGAAACCATCGGTAAGAAGCTTGCAATGATCTCTTCTGTTTCCTCATATATTTCCTCCTCTTGTGGTAACATCATTGAAAAAAAAGAAGTGCTTATTTCTTCTTCCATAGGCATTTCTTCTATAATCATTTCTTCTTCCATAATCTCTTCCATAGGCATTTCTTCCATAACAATTAACATTGGTTCAAATGTCATTTCTTCAAATTCTTCTTCCATAACTTCTTCCATGGGTGGTGCTATAAGTGTAAACTCTTCAAACATTTCTTCAATGTATTCAAATGTAAACTCTTCAAATATCTCTTCTTGTAACTCTTCAAATATATCCTCTATCTCTTCTATAATTTCATTTGCTATAACTGTATTGTCATATGTCATTGTTAATTTAGCACCTAATAAATTAGGTCCACCTAGATTTACAGGACTAGAATCACCATCTATACCAGTCCAAGTCCAATCAAACTCATTAGATCCTGTGCCATTGTATATAACTTGATCTGTATACTTGTGTGCATTTCCATAGTAACCTGAATCTGTATTTCTTATTTGATCTACTTGAGATAATACTTCACCATCAGAATCTAATATTTTAACTGTTGTTTTAAATGTATCTCTACCTGATTGAGCCTGGCCACATTGATGTGATGATCCAGACCATTCACAGTTTTGTACAACTGTTGTAGAATCTAATGTAATACCATTGTCTAACATAGCCTGGGTGCTAGTTTCATCTCCAGTTGCAACGTCAACTAAGGACCCTTGATAGTTTAATGTTCCTGTGCCTGATGATGTGCTACCTACTTCTACCTCTTGATAGTTCCAGTTTTGATTTGTGCATGTAGTATTAACAGATGTAAATGACGAACAGCTTGACTGTACGTTTGGTATTGTGTTGTCTACTGATTGTAAGTTGGAGGCAGAACCAGTGCCGTTTGGTAATAGATTACCGGTTGTTATTTCTTCGGCTTGAACAATAGTAAGTGTCAATAAAAAAATTATTAGCCATTTCATTTTTTTCTCATATAATATTTAGAAGGTTCATAGTTCCATTTTTTACCATGATGTCCTCTTATATCTGCATACCACATTCTTAATCTTACAATCCATTTTAGCACAGGCCTGGGCATTACTTAGGAGATTCCCAATTTACTGGTTTTTTCTTAGGTGTAATAACCTTTTCTTTTTCTCTCTCTTTTTCTATTTTTTCAAATTCTTTAGTCATCTTAGCTTCTTCTTTAAGTCTTTTCTTTTCTGCAAGAGCTGCTTTCTTAGCCATTGCTTTTTCTTTTTTTTCTCTAGCCTTCATACGTTTTACATAAATGTCGTAATCTGGTCTTTCATGATCGTATTTAGACCACAATGCTTTTGCTTCTTTACCAATTTTACCATCAATTGGACAAGGAGTGCCGGCTTGTATCATAGATTCAAATACACGCTCATCTTGACAAAGTATAGCTACAGCTGCAACTTTCATACCAAAGTCATTTAGTATTCTAGCTAGTTTTAATCTTTCACAATTTTTATCTATTACATGTTTACCACCACTAAGACCAAAACCAAATGTTTGTACTCCTGCAGATACACCGACAGCGCAGACATCTTGTGTCATAGAATTATAAGATGGTGCAGATGCTGATGGTGGTGAAGATTTTATATCTGAGTTTGTAGTATTGTTGGTTGTAGTTGTAGATTCTGATCCGGATTGATATGTAGTTGTAGCAGTTGATGTGTATCCACCTTCAATTGCTGTATTACTTCCTGATGTATTTGTCTGTGTAGATCCAGGATAAGCTGGTTTAATAAGTGTCAGTAAACAAACTAATATAATTAATATCCCTGTAAAATAATACTTCATACTTTTACCCATCGTATTTTATCTCGTTTTCAAAAGACATGTCTGTTGCATGATCTTTTTTATATTTGTAAACTCTCTTACATTTGCAATTATCACAAGCGCATAAATCTCCATCGTAATGATGACCATGTAAGTTTTCACTACAATGGCAATCACAATGGCATTTTTTACACTTAGCCATTTACAGTCTCTCTACAAGAAGGACATTGTTTTTTATAAGTGTCCGGATGTTTTTCACAGGCTACTTTTATTCCTGTTTCATCTTTTGGAAAATCCTCATACAATTCTGTATGGGGATCTTTTTCTTCTTTTTCTTTTTGCCAACTAAAAAGCCAAGTGACAAATCTGTCCCATAAGTCTTTAATCATTTTTCTTCTCCTCAATTTCGTAGAAAAAATTGTCAGTGTCTTCTGTTTTCCACTTACCTGTATCTTCTACATTCCATTCGGAAGTTTGTACCTTCCAGTCAGGGATTTCATCCTTCACAGTAAATGAAGGTATGTCCCATATTAATCTATTGTTTGGCTGTGCCGCATAGTTGCCGTCATCTAACGCAAGTATGTGTGCGCACTTATGTTCGTGCGGGATCTCTGAATGATCAGTGTCTATTATATTACTCTCTGGATGTGCAAAGTCAACTGTGAATAAGTAGGACCCGTGATGCCACTTCTTATCTTTTCCTATGTATTTACCAGCTTGTCCGTCTAGAATATCAAAACTAGTAACACTAGGGTAATAAGAAAAACAATTCCACAATTCCAATTCATCAAGTCTCCTGGTCGGAACAGCTTTCGGTTGAAAACCACGTTGAATAAAAGCCGATATGGGGAGACGATAAAAGACAGCACCGTTTTCCATGATGGCATGGAAAAGGATTGGCCTTCCTGTGATTGAGGCAATACCGAAGATAATACAGTCTTCAACTTCGCCATGATGTTTTTTAAGGTCATATAAATACTCCTTTTTTATTTGTGCGTATTGTACAGGAATATTTGCATTTAAGTAAGACATATTTTAACCTCATTTTATTTCACCCCAATTAGGGCCATATTCATAGTCAACCTTGTTAGGAACTTCTAATTTAACAGCATTTTCCATGATCTCAATAATTTTATTTGCATTATCACTTACAGATATATCTAATTCATCATGAACTTGTATATGTGGTGTAATGCCTTCTTTATATAAATCTATCATTGCTTTCTTTGTCATGTCCGCAGCACTACCTTGTATCAATCTATTCAAAGCTTTGTATGTGTAAGCACGTTTAATCCCTGGTCCGTGTTCCAAGAGCGCTGCATCATGTGGCAATGCCTTATGAATACCAAACTGATTTGGCTCCCACAAATGGAAACGACAAAGTCGACCTAGTAACGTTCTAACTTTACCAGATCCTTGTGCACGCTGCATAACATTATCCATTAATTGTTTTACGAATGGCACTCTATTATGGTACTGTCTAAACAAACCATCAGCTTTATCTTTACTGACTCCAAGTTCTGCTTGTAATTTATTTTTACCCATACCATAGAACAGACCAAGGTTTATAGTCTTGGCCTGTGATCTAGGTATCTCTGCCATCTCTGCTACAATACTGTGAAAGTCCGCATCACCATCGTGATACGCATCCAATACTTCGCCTGCTCCATAAAGATTCTGTAAAGCTGCATAATGCACTACCAGCCTAGGCTCTTGTTGAGAATAGTCAAATACACCCCATGTATGGCCTTCCTCGGGTATAAATAATGACCTAATAGCTGGTCCAAGGTCTTTGTTTCTAGCTGGTATTTGCTGTAAATTTGGGTTTGAATATGAGAATCTACCGGTCACAGTTCCGCCATTATCTCCTCTTAATTGGTTAATTTCAGCATGTATTCTTCCTTTATGATTATGCTTTATTATGGTATCAATAAATGTGGTATGAGCCTTATTAATTTCACGGGCTCGGGCTATTTGTTTTACCAGTGGGTGGGGGTGATTCTGTAAAAAGTTTTTTGTAAATGATGGAGAATTTGTTTTTTCGGTGCGGTCAAATGGTAGGCGAAGTTTTTCAAAAACTTGCGCAATGGATCTCGCAGCCCATATTTGGACATCTACTTGGGTTTCTGTTTTTACTTTTAATAGGCACTCTTTTTCTTCTTTATGTAATTCTTCTTTTAATTTGTGAGCTTGCTCTACGTCTACACGAACTCCTAAAAAACGCATATCAACAAGGCAAGGAAATAATTCTGTCTCTAAATCAAAAATAGAATTTATATCTTGATAATCAATTTCTTTTTTTAATTCTTTCCAAAGTTCTAAAGTTATCTCAGCATCTTTTTGTGCATAAGCGCCAACATAAATGGCAGGTAGTTTATACATTTCTGCCTTAGGGTCAACACCCCAATCTTTTGCAGCTTGATATAAATCAGTTTCATTTTTACTTTTTCCAGTGTATCTTTTAGAACAATTGTTTAAGTCATAACGCATTTGATTTTCATCAACTAAGGCCGATGCAATCATCGTGTCTACAATTTTACCGTTAATACTTAAACCGAGCGCTCGAATCCAACACACGTCATACATGGCGTTATGAAATATTTTAATGGCTGGTGTAGATAATACACCTTGAAACCATTTTAAAACTTTAGTTCTATCCATATTACCACCACCTTCATGTGCAATTGGATAATAACCAGACCAACCTGGTACAGCTACAGCAACACCTACGACATCTCCTTTACCTATTACTGATCCTGATCCCATTTTCATAAGTTCTGGGTCTTTAGTTTCTAAATCAATTGCTATTTCATTATATTTTGATAAATCTGGAAATTCTTCTGGCGGCAGCCATTCTGTTTGTGGTTTAAAAATTGGTATTTGCATTACTTAAATATGCCCCATGAATTTTTCTTTTCTTTTTTTATCTCTTTCACTTCTTCAGGATAGTCTCTATCAATCGCCATGTCAATATAATGTTTAGCTTTTAATAAATCTTCTTTTTGATTTTTTTGTTTATGCCTGCATAAATATTTTATTGCGTTTCCTTCTGCAAACGGAATATTATTTTTGTTAATAAATTCTGATGGCTGAATAACCATAGATTTATAATGAGTCCCTCCTACCTGCTTTTTATATATTTGATCTGTCATTTGCTAATTCCTTAATTATTCTTTGAATATTATATTCTTTTCTTCTAGCTTTAACCTCTGGTCTTTGACCATATGCTTTGTCCCATGCTTTACCTTTAGGACTTTGTCTCCATTTTTTTCTTGCTCGTTTTCTGCTTTCAGCGTAAGGATGTGTCATATTATATATCCTTTATTTGCTCTTTTTGGTTCCACTATATGTAAATTTTCTTTCGTTCTTGTTGCACCTACATAAAATAATCTATTTTCATCGTCTGGATTTCTCTCATACGTATTCATAGTCGTTTGTGTTAAATCCGTCAAGAGAACAACGTTTTGCGCCTCTCCACCTTTTGCTGCATGAATTGTTGATAATTCTATTCTTGGTTTTTTATTTAAAGACTCACCATTAGCTCTCATTTTTCTTAAATAATTTACTCTAGTTTGACCCGCATCATCAAAAGCTTTGTACCACTCATCACTTGTTTTTAAATCATAATGTTTTTTTAACGTATCCATGTCATACATACCTTCTTTGGCCATACCCTTTATTTTTTGCTTATTAAAATTTTTATCAGTCATGTATTTAGATATTTTTTCTAATTGTTTAAAATTTAATGGTTGACCTTTTCTTAAATATTCCCAATCAGTTGCTGCTTCTTGCAAATCTTTTTCATAATTTCTTTTGTATCTATTTTCATAGTAAAAACCTTTTCTGTATAAAGAATCTTCTACATCTTTTAACATGTGTCTTGTTCTTGCTAATACCAACCATTCACCTGTTGACATATCCACACTATCTATATCAAAATGTCTATGCAAACTTCCTTCGTTTGTTTTAGGTTGCCAATTTTTATCTATTCTATTTCTAATTCTATTAATTATACCCATCGCTAAACCGTGAACCTTAGCCGGTATTCTAAATGATTGTGTCAATGGTAAGTTTATCATTTGATTTTGTAGTGCAATAAAAGAATCTACATCAGCGCCAGCCCATTTAAATATAGCCTGGTCATCATCTCCTGCAATAAATGTGTCTTCTGTTTTATTCCAAATAGATTTTGCCATATCCCATTGCATCAATGACAAATCTTGTGCTTCATCTATAAATACCACATCAAACTTTGGAGACTTATCTGACTTTGTAAACTCTGTAATCATGTCATTAAAATCTATTAAGGCATATTCTTTTTTATATCTTTTTAATTCATTATATATAATTCTTAACTTATCTAATTCTAAATCCTGTGTGTGCTCCATCATGTTGTACTGTTGTTCTGGAGTTATGTTTCTAAGTTGTGATAATTGTATAATTTGTAAGTATTCACTATCAGATGTAAATATACCGTGATCTTCTTGGTGTTCTGCGTATGCTACAGGAAAACCTAATTTTTTTCCAAGATCTTTGTAATGTCTTGGCTGCATTACTTGATCTTTTTTTAATCCTAACTTTCTAAATGCTAGTGAGTGTAGTGTTCTAAAATATGGTAAATCGTCTTCTGATAAATTAAATTGTTTCATTGCCCTATCTCTTGCTTCGTGCGCAGCTTTTTGTGTAAAAGCAAAGTAACCAACTTTATCAGGATCTGTTTCTTTTAAATAACTATCTACTTTATTTAATAAAGTTGTAGTTTTTCCTGTTCCTGGTGGTCCTAATACTATTGTTTTCACAAGGTTTTTTCCTCCAATTGTTTTTTAGGTTTGTACATATTATTCATTGCTTCTCTCATTTTTATTTCTTCTTTTTCTCTTTTATCAATAGCTAATTTTTTTATATCTGGATGCATATTTTTATATAAAAAAACTGCATTTCTTAAAGTTAATCCATGTGCACAATTAGAATAAAGGTTAAGATGGTAGTACATATCTCCTTCATGTATCACATCATGAAATTCATCTATAATAGAGTTTTTTCTTTTTTCTTTATATTCGACGTTTGTTCTAAATATCAAACCTAACCCATCACATATCGCTTGCCAGTTTTTAGAAGAAAAATTTTTAGTTTCATTTATTTCTAGTTGCCAAGAACTTTTGCTCTTTTCAAATCTATGTTCTATTATGTCTGTCTCAATATCTTTATATTTTATATCACATACTTTTCTAACATATTGATTCCACGTATATTTTTTTATATTTTTAATTTCTTTTTTTATATCTTTATTTTTTTCTTCTTTTTGATATTCATTTAAAAACCAATTATCTTCTTCTAATTTTTTTTCTAAAGCATTGATAGTTTCTTCTTTCCATTTTTCTAAAAAAACATTACTGCCTTGAAGTCTTAAATTAAAAATAATTCCTTTTATGCCATCATAGCTATACCATTCACCTTGATGTCTATGTTCATGCAAAACTCTATGCCAATAAGTTTCTTCACCAATTAAATAACCAAGAAGATATATTTGTTTAGGATTTCCTGTTTTACAACCACTTAATCTACTTAAAACTCTTTTTTCATTTGCTGGATCTGCAACATCTTCATCATCATGCGGCTTAACTTTTCCAATTTTTATAAAACCATCACAAAGAAAAAAATACACAATATCCATTTTTTTATCTTTAGGTTTCATTTCTTCTATTCTTTCCTCTATTTTTTCTTCAGTGTATGCTCCATATGCCATTAAAACACATCCTTAGGTTTTAATTCTTTTTCGTTATAATCTTCTGTTCGTTTATCAAATTGTTTAACTACAAATACAGATATTCTTTCTTTACCAACTCTTTTTTCTTGGCAATTACATGTCTCTTTTAACATTTGTGCTGTTCGTTGATAGTTTATATCCCATCTTTGTCTTATTAAAAATTGATTAAAGAATCTGTTGTATACAAAGTGATGATAACCATCACTAGTCCACACACCACCTTTTTTAAGATCATTTATATCTGATCCTATGTGTCTGTTTAAACAAAATTCTTCTAAATGATTTCTTAATTGATCGTGTGTTGTTACACCTTCTGGTGGTTCAACAGGTTCGTGGTTCTTCATCAATGGGTTTATAATCATGTCCCAATCTTTTGGTTTGACTGTTGGTGGTTTAAAATCTAATTGCTCCATGCACGCTTCTTGAAATAAACTTTGTTGTTTTAAAAATTTTACATTCTCTAAATGCAATCGTTCACCATCTACGTTTAAATAATAATATGGTTTTTCTAATTTAATTTTTTGTAAGTCAGTTAGTGCAGGAAATACTATTTCTTCTCCTATTCCATACTTACGACTCTTACATAATTTTTTATCACATAAATTACACATAGGAGTGTCATTACATTTATACCCCCAATCTTTTTTATCATGTTGTCTTTTAATTATATCTACTTCTGATTCACTTAATGGATTTGCTGACGCTGCAATATTAAACATTGTAAGTCTACTCTTCCACT
>VTLG01003038.1_pt1 | contig 13574 bp, 13 predicted proteins | sample 4694571 | NCBI WGS metagenome assembly VTLG01 (sample SAMN12604809, study PRJNA352737) | marine metagenome | biome: ENVO:00000447; feature: ENVO:00000209|ENVO:00000569|ENVO:01000036; material: ENVO:00002151; isolation source: viral sequences binned using virsorter ...
TCAGTAGAAACATGAAAACCAACAGCATAAACGGCCGCGCCGTTCCCGCAGTAGGTGACCCGGTCACCTTTCTCCCTCACACCGCAGCGATGCAACTCTCAGACGGTATGTTTGCTTGGCACCTCTTCGGTGTCCTCTCCGTGGCCGAGAATAGAATCGACCTGGAAGAGGAAGCGATCTCCTACCTAAATGCTTTCCACCCTGATTGGAAAGAAAGCGCAGACGCTGACCCGGTGACGGGCACTACCTACGGTGACTTGTTGTGAAACTCAAAAGGTGCTGGATGTGCAAGACCTCGAAGCCCCTGGAAGAAATGGGTAAGAGGGCGACCACTTCGGACGGCTACGAGAATATCTGTAAGGCCTGCGCCCGGACAAGGGCGAAGGAATACTACCGACGCAACAGGGGCAAGAGGGTTGCACAGCTAACCAAAAGCACTCGAGAAAGGCGGGAACGCCGGTCGGAGTGGCTAAAGAAACTCAAAACCTCAACACCCTGCAAGGACTGCGGCAAGCTTTACCACTACTCGCAACTGGACTTCGACCACCGGGCCGGAGTGGAGAAGCACGCAAGCCTGAAGAGGCACCGGAACATGGGCTTCTGGAATTTTGTGAGGCAGCAGGGTTGGCAGACTGTGCAAGATGAGATCGCCAAGTGCGACATCGTGTGTGCAAACTGTCACCGACTACGGACATGGCTACGGAAAGAAAAGGAGAAGACCAATGGCACAAACTAAAGCGGAGAGGAACGCCACTTCAAAGGCTAGGTTCGACAGGATGCGGGTGGAGGAACCCGAACGCTTCGCCCAATACCTTGCGAAGGGGAGGGCCTACCACCACCGACGTATGGCTGCAAGGGGGGACGAAATAAGGGCGACAAGGCGAGTCACTGATGGCTTGAGGCGGGAGGACATTAGGGTCTACGACAAACAGAGGAGAAACGTAAAGCGTAAGCAGATCAACACGCTAAAGGCCAACACGCCCTGCATGGATTGCGGCCAGTGCTACCCCTCAGTATGTATGGACTTCGACCACCGCCCTGGGGTAACCAAACACCCTGCCCTGAAGGGCCACAAGGCGGCATCCATGGTGGTGTTTGCTTGCGCTTTCAAGGCACAAACAGTGGCCGAAGAAATTGCGAAGTGCGACATCGTGTGCAGTAACTGCCACAGGATACGGACGCAGCAACGGAGGGAAGAAAACGTAACCACTAACTAAAGATAGTATAGTTTTACTCCTTGCAATGACGGGACCATCGGCTACCATCATCTGAATGGTTCCCAAACCTAAACCAAAACCAAAGCCGCGACCCAAACCGCGTCCTGGTTACTGATCTTTCGAGAAGTCCAAGTTATATCGCGCCTAGTAGGCCGTCGAGCGCACGAGAGGGTGAGGACGGCGGCACATCGGGGGTAAGACTCCGCATGGCGTGGGCAGCGCAGGTTTTCCATTCATGTTTCCCTGCGGGAACCCACACAGGTGAGGCGCGGCCTGCTTCTCGTTTTTTTGTTGTTGTAGTGACCGACCCAACACCCGCTTTTCAATTCGGCGGGACTCCCAGGCAAGAGAGCGAAGCCTTGTTGGGCAACGAGACCTCATTTTTTTTTCAACACCAAACCCACACACACACATGAGCATTAGAAAACGCGGCAACTCTTGGTTGGCCGACCTTACCTCCCCCAACACGGCACGATACCGCCGGCAGTTTCAGACTAAAGAAGCCGCAGAATTGTGGGAGATGCACACCAAGCTGGCCTTCGCAGAGGGCCGGACTATCCCGCCGAACGCTAAAGCAGCGAGCCGGCCGGACCCGGTGACCCTTCAGGAACTTATAGATCGAACGTGGTCCCGGTTCTGGAAGGACGCCAAATCCAAGAACACCATCAAGTCCAACATCAAAACCCTGGTGGAATACTTCGGCGGGGACAAGGAGATAAAGGCTATCACCAGTGACTCGGTGGAAGACTACACGGAGGCGCTCGAGAGCAAGCACAACTACCCTCCCGCAACTATCAACAGGAAGCTGGCTACCTTGTCCAGGCTGATGATCTTCGCACACAGGCGGGGGTGGATCTCGTCAAGGCCGGACATCCCCCGCAAGAGGGAGCCGCAAGGGCGGGTGAATTTCTACACCCCGCAAGATCGGAAGATCATTCACAGCACTTTCAAGGACCGTGGGGACGAGCAGTATGCTTTGCTCTTCGACTTCCTTTGTGACACGGGACTACGACTCGGGGAAGCCCTTGACCTGGAGTGGAAGGACACTCTCGGGGGGCGAGTCACCGTCTGGGAACACAAGGGGGCACAGCCGGGGGGCATTCCCCTCACCGACCTTGCCTCTGAAATCCTCAAGGCCCGTGGGGATCTCGTTGGCAATCTTGCGGGGCCGTGGGCGGACATGACCAAGCACACTTGCCGGTATGCCTGGGAGAAACAACGAATGCTCCTTGATAAACGCTTCGACTCCGGGTGGGTCTGGCATACCTGCCGGCACACCTTCTGTTCCCGACTGGTTCAGGCCGGCGTCCCCCTCAAGGCCGTAAAGGATCTGGCTAGGCACCAGTCCATCGACACAACTATTCGCTACTCCCACCTCGCCCCGAAGGACTTAGAGGCTGCGGTGTCTACTCTGTTGTGGAAGACCCCATGACATACCAAAGGATAGACGAGGAGTGGGCCGTCGAGCGGGGCAAGGATCGCTACAACGCCCGGATAAAGGCGGCAGAGGCTTCCGGCCATGAGACAGACACTCTTGTGGGCCGCCAGTTACTTCGGGAAACCGTCGCGGCCCTGCGGAAGGAACTAGATCCGTGGATGGATAGAGCTTCAACCAGCCCCGGCAGAAGGCACTCTGCCCTGGATGTTCTAGGACTTGTGGAGGATCGTGACCTTCTCGCCGTCCTAATTATCCGTTCCATTCTCGACGGCATCAGCCGGCCCCGCAACCTAACCAACGTGGCCCTTCGGGTGGGCACCGCCATTGAGCAGGAGTATAGGTTGACTGAAGTTTCAAGGCAGCACCCGGGTCTTGTGGCCTCCATCGAGTCCGCGCAGTTTGGCGGAAGATCCCGCCGCCGTAAGGCAACATGGATAGAGCAGGGCGTCAGCAAGATAAAGTCCTTCACCATCCCCCGGACTCCCCAAGCCTCACGTCTGAGGGCTGGGGCCATAGCCCTTGAGATTTTCAGGGTATCGACGGGCTTTATAAGTATCACCACTGAGGCGCGGGGAAGACGTAAGACCGTGAAGGTGGTTAGTGCCAGCGACAGCCTGAAGAAGTGGCTTGGTAAAGCGCACGCGGCCCACGAACTATTGAGGCCGCTACTCCCTCCCATGACACACCCTCCTGTGGACTGGACCTCACCCATTTCCGGCGGGTATATCAAACTGCCGCTGCCCCTCATCAAGAAGTCCCGCCGGCAAGAGGACTTCAATATGCCCCGCGTGTATAAGGCCGTGAACGCTCACCAAGCCACGCCATGGAGAATCAACGGCAAGATTCTGGATGTAATGCAGACGGCCTGGGAACGGGGGATGCCCTTGGGGGATCTACCCACCGCAACACTAACTCCCATGCCCACCAAACCCCTCGACATCGACAAGGACGAGGAAGTTAGGAAGAGGTATGGGAAGGCAGCTAACTGGGTCCGCAGCCACAACGCCACGGAGAAATCCCGCAGGCTACACGTCGCCCAGCTTCTGAGTATTGCGAAGCCACTTGCGCTGAAGACGCTCTATATGCCGGTGAACCTGGACTTTCGGGGGCGTATGTATGCGGCCCCCAGCGTCCTGAATCCCATGTCATCCACCCTAAGTCGTTCACTACTTATGTTCGACAGGAGCAAGCGCATTGCAGATTCCAGGGGGTGGGGAGAAAGATACTTCTTCATGCACGGGGCCAACCTCTTCGGCATTTCGGGTGAAGAGGACGCCCGGACTCGGTGGGTTGAGGAAAACACCAGGGAGATTATCAAGAATGCGGCACACCCCTTGGCGCAGGGAATGTGGCAGGAGGCCAAGAGACCTTGGGAGTTCCTGGCCTGGGCCATGGAGTTTGCCGGCTACATTTCGGAGGGAAAAAATTTCAGGAGTCATTTGCCCGTCAACGTAGATGGGAGCAATAACGGCTGCCAAATCTGGAGCTTGTTACTGAAGGACGAGACCACGGCCAAGGCCACTAACGTCTACCCCAACGAGGAACCGGCCGACCTTTACAGGGAACTGGCGTGTGATCTTATAGCTAAGTTATCCGAGGACTCCTGCACATACGCCGTCGAGTGGCTGAAGAGTGGGCTGATTGACCGGACACTGGTCAAGGGGGCGGTGATGATTGTCCCCTACTCCGCGCAGCTTATTGGGATGGGTAACTCCATCCTGAATGCCCTGTATGAGAAGTATCGAATGTGCCCTCACGGTAGTTACCACAAACCTGAGTGGGACAGCGACAAGAAGGCTTGCTACTACCTTGCCTGCTTCATCAAGGACGCCATGGGTCTTAGGGTGCCGGCGGTCTTACAAGGTATGACCTGGGCGCAGGAGGTTGCTGGGATTTGTGCTGACCATGGCAAGGCCGTGGAGTGGACGCTCCCCACCGGCTTCCAGGTGAGAAACGATTACCGCAAGCCTCGCTACAAGACTGTGCAAACCTGGATGGGTGACAAATACGTGGTCAACAGTCTTGCGTCATCTTCCAGTGAGTTGAACAAGCGGCGGTGTGTTCAAACTCTTATGGCTAACCTAACTCACTCTTGCGATGCCGCTTTGCTGCACACTACGATCGTCAAGGCGGAGGATCAATACGGCCTGCAAGACTTCAACATGATCCACGATTCTTTCGGCACCCATGCCGTAGACATAAAGGCCCTCAAAGAATCCCTCGCCTTGAGCGCGGCGGAAGTCTTTGGTAACTCTTCCTGCCTGCTCACGCAACTCCGGCAGCGTATGCTTTCTTTGTTGCCTTCAGGGGTGGACCTTCCAAGGCCTCCCATTGTTGGTGACTTTCATCCCGACCTAGTTTACAAATCAACCTACTTCGCGTCTTAGGAGGACACACACACATGAAGCTTTCTCGTTTGACTACCCCAGAGGGGACCGCCGTATTTCCCTGGCTGAATAAGCCAGACACAAAGTTTGAATCTCAGAAGGCCAAGGGGGGAGAGTATCACGTTGACATTCGACTCTCGGAGGCCGACGCCGCCCCACTCAAGGCCAAGCTGGAGTCTCTCTTGGCCGAGTGGACCACCGTGAAGAACGCGGAGCAGAAGAAGGAGAAGAAGAAACCCTTCCGCCCGTATGACTCATACCCTTGGCAGGATGCCGAGGACGATGAGGGCAACCCCACAGGGGAGGTCGTGTTCAAGTTCAAGCGCGGTGCAGAGTGGACCGACCGGGATGGGAACGTCCGCAAGAACACCATCCAGTTCGTAGACTCTACAGGCGCAGGTATTTCACAGCCGGATGACATCATTGGCAGCGGAAGCAGGTTGAGAGTCTGTTTCCAAGTCAGAGGTTGGGCGAGTCCTTTGGGAATCTCCATCGCTCTTGATCTTGTCGCCGTCCAAATCGTTGAACTCAACTCCTATGTTGGGGCTGACGGTGCGGACTTTGGTTTCTCCCCCACAGAGGGCTTTGTCGCATCCCCTCCAATTAGCGACGAAGCCGACGAAACCGAAACGGTATTGGTTGAGGGCAACGGAGTCCCCAACGGGGACTTCTGATGGAGCTTAGTCTCCGGCTGGCTGTGGACCCGGTGCCAGCTTCTAGGCCACGGTTCGTCCGGCGGGGGAACTTTACTAGCACCTACTATGCTGGGCGCTACAAGCAGTTCCTTCAGGAGGATGGACTACTGGCCCTGGAAGCTGCGCTCCGGGACCCAGTTTATTCGGAGATGAATGCTCCCGTGGAATCGTTGCCGTTCGCCGGCCCGGTCTTGGTGTTTGCTTCCTTCCACGTAAAGCGTCCCAAGACTACCAAACTAGATTTTCCTCGAGGGGATATAGACAACTACGCAAAGGCGCTGCTCGATATTTTACAACCGACAGTGCTAATCAATGACAACCAAGTGACCGAGATGCAGGCCGTGAAGTTATGGGCAAACAACCAACCCCACATCAAAGTGGTGATTCAGTCTTCCTAAGACATGAACCGTGCGCTCAGTGCGGCAGCAAGGATAACCTCGCTCGTTACACCGACCACGCTTACTGCTTCGGCTGCAATTATTACGAGTCAACAGATGGAGGCAAACAACCAACGAAGGCCATGACACGCGAACTAATAACTATTGAACCATGCCCATTGAATCGCAGAAAGATTAGGGAAGAGACGTGCCGGAAGTGGGGCTACGGCGTGGGCACCCTGAATGGGCAGACGGTTCAGGTAGCTAACTACCGGAAGAGGGACGGGGTAATTGTGGCGCAGAAGGTCCGCTTCCCTAACAAGGACTTCACCATTCTCGGGGAGAGTCGGAAGGTTCCGTCATTGTTGTATGGATCTCACCTGTGGCCCGAAGGGGGGAAGATGATTGTGGTAACGGAGGGGGAACTTGATGCCCTGTCCGTAAACCAAGCTCAAGGTCTGAAGTGGCCGTGTGTCTCTGTTCCTAACGGGGCCTCCGGCGCGGCCAAGGCCATTGCAGCCAACCTGGAATACCTCGAAAGCTTCCAGTCCGTAGTCTTTCTGATGGATCAAGACGAGCCGGGGAAGCAGGCCGCCAAGGACTGCGCCGACTTGCTATCTCCAGGTAAGGCACGCATAGCTACGCTACCTCGCAAGGACGCCAGCGAGATGTTGGTCAATGGTCTCGGCTCGGAGATTGTTGACGCCATCTTCAAGGCCCACCCCTACCGCCCGGATGGGTTGGTGTATGGCGAAGATTTGTGGGATCGCATCAAGTCCCGCGAGAACATGACAAGCACCGCATATCCCTGGGAAGGGATGAACGAGAAGCTACATGGCATACGCAACTCAGAGATGGTGGTGCTGGCAAGCGGCACCGGGATTGGTAAGAGTTCCGTTTGCCGTGAGCTTGCCCACCACCTGATTCTGCAAGGGCAGACCATTGGCTACATCGCCCTTGAAGAGAGTGTGGTGCGCTCTGGTTTGGGGCTGGTAAGTATCGCCCTGAACAGGCCCGTGCATCTCGACCACATCTTCCAAGAAGTTTCTGAAGAGGAACTGAAGGAGGGTTTCGACCGGACTTTGGGGACAGGCCGTGTGATTTTATACGACCACTTCGGTTCCATGGAGAATGACCGGCTCCTCAATAAGATCCGGCAGATGGTCAGAGGGTGCGGGGTCACCACCATATTCTTGGATCACCTTTCAGTAGTCATCTCGGCCTTCGAGGGTGGTGACGAACGAAGAAGAATAGATTCGGTTTGCACTAAGCTTCGGCAACTGGTGGAAGAGTTACGCATCTCTCTGTTTCTCGTCAGCCACTTGCGGCGAGGCGAGGGGAAAGCGTTGGAGGAAGGGGGGAAGACCTCCATCAATCTGTTGCGGGGTTCCGCCGCTATCGGTCAGCTTGCGGACATCGTTATTGGTATGGAGAGGGACCAGCAGGGTAAGCACCCCCACCTGACAACGGTTAGGTGCTTGAAGAACAGATATTCGGGAGAGACTGGAGTGCTATGCACTCTTGACTACTCCAAGAAAACGGGGCGACTGAAAGAAACAACCATTACGACGGAGGAGACAAGTGACTTCTAAATTCTTTATTGACTTGGAGTGTGACGGCCTACTAGATGCGGTTACAAAGATCCATTGCATTGCCGTTAGCACCCTGAACGGGGATTACGAGAGGCTGTATGGTCCCGACGAAATTGATGAGGGGCTACGGGATATTGCCATACAGGATGTGCTTATCGGGCATAACATTCAGGGCTTCGATGTTCCTGTAATCAAGAAGCTGTATCCCGACTGGAAGTTTGATGGGATACTGCGGGACACCCTCATCCTGTCGCGGCTTGCTCACCCGGATAGAAAGAATGAAGACTGGGCGGCCCCTAACCCCGACGCTCTTGCTCCCCAGTTGAGGGGCAGACACTCCCTTGAATCTTGGGGCCAACGCTTGGGGTTACTCAAGGGGGACTTTGGGAAGGACACGGACTGGGGGACCTACTCCGATGAGATGGGAGAGTATTGCCGGCAGGACGTGAAGGTCACCATCAAACTGTGGGAGCATCTCGAGTCTATGGAGATAGACCCTAGGGCTGAACGCATGGAGCATGACTTCTCTTTGATTATGGACCGGCAGATGCGGAACGGATTCTGCTTTGACACTGACGCGGCTACAGATCTCTACGCCAGACTGGTCAAACGTAAAGATGAACTGGAAGCTGAACTCCAAAACATCTTCCCTCCCGTCACGGTCAAGATGAAGACCTACCAATACTGGTTGGATGGTGATGAGAAGTATCGGGTGAAGAGTGACGCCCCCACCAAGCTTAGGAAGTCCCTCAAGCCTGGGCCGCTGAAGGAAAAACATATCCCATTCAATCCGGGCAGCCGGTCGCAGATCGCTCAGGCTTTTACTGATCGTTATTCGTGGAAGCCGGTGGACTTCACCCCGGAAGGGAGACCGAAGGTAGATGAAACCATTCTGGCTTCGTTGAAGTATGCGGAAGCGAAGCCCCTCTCTGAATACCTAATGCTTATCAAAAGACTTGGGCAACTTGCGGAGGGTAATGAGGCTTACCTAAAGCTGGAAAGGGATGGCAAGATTTATGGCCGGGTCAACCACCTAGGCACGGTGACTGGTCGGTGTTCCCACAGCCGGCCTAACGTGGCGCAAACGGTTTCGGTGCGTGCCCCCTATGGACTGGAGTTTCGCTCCCTGTTCGTGGCCCCTCCGGGGGAGGTCTTGGTTGGGTGTGACGCCGCCCAGTTAGAGTTGCGGTGTCTTGCCCACTACATGAACGATCCCGAATACATCCAAGAGATGGTGAACGGGGACATTCATAGTAGAAATCAGGCGGCTGCCGGGTTGCCTACCAGGGACATGGCTAAGGTATTTGCATACGCCGTGTGTTATGGCGCGGGGCCGCACAAGCTGGGACAGATTGTAGGGGGAGGCGTGAAAGAGGGAGCCAGATTGCGAAAGCGTTTCCTAAAGAATGTCCCCTCCCTTGGCAAACTCATTGAGGCTGTGCAAGCTAAGGCCGAGAAGCACGGGTTCTTGCGGGGACTACTGGGTCAGAGGTTACCCGTGCGGTCTGAACACAAGGCCCTCAATACATTGCTTCAGGGGGCGGGGGCTACCATTATGAAGGTCGCCACAGTTGAGATGCACAAGGCCTTTCAGAAACGTGATTGGAACGTGGATGTCCCTTGGGGTGACGTGTTGCAGGTCGCCCACATACATGATGAGGTCCAATTTCAGGTCAGGGAAGACCTAGCCGAAGACGTGGGGAAGATTCTGATTCACGGCGTCAGGGCCACTACTAACATTTTGAACTTACGTTGCCCTATGGATGGGGCATACCGAATCGGAAGAACCTGGGCAGACACACACTAGCATGACTATTATTATCGACGGGGACATCCCCCTTTACAGCATCGCCTTTTCAGTCGAAGAACCTATTGATTGGGGCAACGACTTTTGGACTTTACATTCCGACATGGGAATGGCGCGGGACTCCTTCGTCATCTGGATGGATAAAGTCCTTGAAGATTTAGCGTCACCAGAAGCCGGCGGCTGCGAGGAACACAACGCAGTTGTGGCCCTCTCGGATTCCAGCAACTGGAGGAAGGTTCTATATCCAGAGTATAAGGAGAACCGTGCTACGAAGCGCAAGCCGGTGGTGTTCAAGCCGCTGCGTAGTTTCATTCAAAAGACCTACGACACTCTCGTTTATCGCAACCTAGAGGCTGATGATGTTTTGGGTTTAGTTGCTACTCCCGAAGACATCATGGTTTCTTCAGACAAGGATCTCCTAACAGTCCCTGGAAATCACTACAACCCCATGAAAGCTGAAGAGGGTGTTGTTCATGTTACTCGAGATGAGGCCTTTAGGAATCACATGATGCAGACCCTTACTGGAGACGTGACCGACAACTATAAGGGGTGTCCGGGAGTGGGACCGAAGGGGGCAGAGAAGATCCTCGCCGGCCTGGAGGTGGAGGAGATGTGGCCTGCCGTTCTGGAGAAGTTTGAAAAGGCTGGGCTATTCAAGGAAGAGGCTTTAGTGCAGTCCCGTATAGCCCACATCCTGCACCCCAGCGAGTATGACGTGGACACCCATGAGGTCCGCCTGTGGGACCCTGACTTTGTATTGAGTGGGGACTAAGAATGAATCGGGAGGACTTAGTAAAGCTGCACGGTCAGTTGATAACGGAGGCCCACCACCTCATGGTCCGTAAGAATAAGGACTATGCCGGCAGGAGTGGGGAGGAGCCGTTCGCCAACTTCACTCGAGTGGAGGCCATGGGAATATGCTCGACCACGAAGGGGTTCTTGGTGAGACTCACGGATAAGATGAGTCGCCTGTCCTCCTTCGCGGACGCGGGGACCTTCGCGGTTGCCGACGAGTCTTTACGGGACACGGTTCTCGACATCATCAATTACGCTATCTTGCTGTATGCCTATGAAACCGAAGAAAGAGATAGAGTTACCACCGATTGATAAGGTCCTTGTGGAGGAGCTTGATAGGAGGTTCCCCGGCGTATATCCTGATATATCCTGGTCCGACCGCGAGATCTGGTTTCGTGCTGGGCAGCGCAATCTGGTGGAATTTCTGCTAGAACATCACAGGAAACAGCATAAAGACTATACCCTCGGAGATTGATATGTGTGTAGGTGGAAAACCTAAGACCCAAAAGCCGCCGGACCCCCCTCTGCCGTCTATCCCCCCGACCACGATGGTGGCGGAGTCGGGGAAACTATCTCGGCCTATGGCCGCTGGGGTCCTCGGCAACAGTTGGGTGTTGGGGGGGACTGCCCAACAGACCCGCCGCCGGCAGGGTAAGAAGTCTATGCTCATCCCCATGGATGACGTGTAATGGAGGAAACCCAGTATAAGGAGGGGCCGGGAATCAAGGGCCTTTACTCCAAGCTAGAGACAAACCGCACCGTTTATCTCCAGCGCGGCAGAGATTGTGCAAAGCTCACCATCCCGACCTTACTCCCCGACGCGCAAGCAAACTCGGCCACCACCTTCAAGACTCCCTGGCAATCTGTAGGGGCGCGGGGCACTACCAATCTCAGTTCCGCTCTGCTGCTCTCACTACTGCCCCCCAACCAGCCCTTCTTCCGGTTGGTGATTGATGAGCAGGCCCTTCAGGAACTACAAATGGTTCCCGGCGCTAAGGCGGAACTTGATTCCTCCCTCGCCAGTATCGAGAGGGCAGTCCTTCGGGAGATTGAGACTAACTCCTTTCGCGTGGCCCTGAGTGAGGCCCTCAAACAACTGGTCGTGGTGGGCAATGTGCTGTGCCACATCCCCCCGAAGGGCGGCATGAGGGTGTTCAGGCTGGACCGCTACGTTGTTGAGCGGGACCCCATGGGCAACCTCAAGACGGTAGTTATCAAGGAGGATGTAACCCCCCGGACGCTGCCGCCGGAGGCCCGTGAAATTGTGGCCCGGTATGGTGGAGGGGATACGGACGCCACGGAATCCTGCGAGCTATTTACTTGCGCGAAGTGGAATGACGGCAAGATTGAGGTCTTCCAAGAGTTGTATGGCTATATCGTGCCGGGATCGGAAGGGACATATGACGAAGACAGGTCCCCTTTCCTGGCCTTGAGATTTGTTTCTGAACAGGGATCAGCTTACGGCCGTTCTTATGTTGAAGAATACTACGGGGACCTCAACTCATTGGAGGGCCTCTCGCGCAGCCTTGTTGAGGGGTCCGCCGCTGCGGCCAAGGTCCTCTTCTTGTGTTCGCCTAACGGCACCACACGTCCCCGTGACGTGGCAAGAAGTTCTAATGGGCAGATCATATCTGGTAATGCCACGGACATTTCCGTCCTTCAAATGCAGAAGTTCAACGACTTCCGCGTGGCCCTAGACATGATGAACACGATTTCTGAGCGACTAAACTATGCCTTCTTGCTGGCTGAAACGGCCATCAGAAAGGCAGAGAGGGTCACGGCTGAAGAGGTGCGCTTGGTTAGTAACGCCGTTGAGCGTGCGCTTGGTGGGCTGTATTCTGTATTGGCCCAGGAACTTCAGTTGCCACTGGTCAGGCGAATTATGGATCGCATGACTAAGGCGGGTAAGCTCCCGGCCATCCCTAAGAAGTATATCACGCCCACCATAATTACCGGCGTGGATGCCCTCGGCCGCACCCAGGATCTCGCCCGTTTGGATACGTTTGTAATGGGGTTGACCCAGGTTTTAGGACCAGACGCTTTGCGTCACCTGCGCGTGGATGAATACCTCAGTCGCCGTGCCGCTGCTCTGTCTTTGGACACCACAGGTCTTATCAAGACTGAAGAGGAACTGGCCGAAGAAGCCCAGATGGCTCAACAAGCTCAAATCATGGCGGATACTATCCCGCCAGTTGCTACTAAGGTTGCGGGGTCCCTGTCAGGGGATCAAATGGCCGCCGCTGTAGCTCCGACATAGAAAGTAAAAATGGTTGATAGAGTAGAATTCTCAAGTGATGCCCCGATTGATCCTGCTATTACTCCAGAACGTGGTGAGGAGTCTGGCACTAAAACTACTAATGAAGTTCTTGATGAAGCACCTAATGTTCTTGATCCGTCCCGTCCTGATTGGCTTCCAGAAAAGTTTTCAACTGCTGAAGACCTCGCTCAAGCGTATGTGGAACTGGAGCGCAAGCAGAGTTCAGAGTCTGGCGGGGAAGCTGACGGCGCTGATGGAGAAGGTGAAGTTCCGGCAGGACTGAACTCCGCCACGCTCAATCAGTATTCCGAAAAGTATTACTCTGAAGAGGGGCTGACTGAAACGGACTACACCGAATTAGCAAATCTTGGTGTGTCTCGAGATCTTGTTAGTCAATATGCTGCGGGTATGGCGGCCCTTCAGGAACAAACTACCAACGCCATCTACGCCGAAGCCGGCGGCTCTGAAGAATCTTTCAAAGGTATGTTGGCCTGGGCGGAAAGGTCTTTAGGGGAGAACGAGAAATCGGCCTTCAACGCGGTCATGCAGGGCCAGGATGTTGGAGCTAAACAGATGACTGTGCGGGGTCTATACGCCCGTTACGGCCAGATGGAGGGCAGGGAAGCTACTCTCGTTCAGGGTTCCACTACGACTTCTGGAGAGGGTGGATTTCAAAGCACGGCGCAACTTACGGCCGCTATGAATGACCCCCGTTATCAGAAAGACCACGCATACCGCCAGCAGGTAATCCGAAAATTGCAGAACTCGCAGCAATTTTAGTGGTAGACTCCCTGCGTCCATAAGCCGATGTTCTGGCCCCCTGCGGGGGAGAACCTGAAGTTAGTCGCAAGCGGACATATTCGTTTGACTCTCTTTTTGTTTCTCTTTCTGTAAGGAAAAAATCTCATGGCATCAGTCAGTAAACTGAGTCTTGGCGGCTCAGCCCAGAACACCACCGGAGCGTGGAACGGCGCTTTCGATACCGACAACGCAATGTTCCTGAAAATTT
>VTLG01014252.1_pt1 | contig 13569 bp, 13 predicted proteins | sample 4694571 | NCBI WGS metagenome assembly VTLG01 (sample SAMN12604809, study PRJNA352737) | marine metagenome | biome: ENVO:00000447; feature: ENVO:00000209|ENVO:00000569|ENVO:01000036; material: ENVO:00002151; isolation source: viral sequences binned using virsorter ...
ATAGAGTGGTTAAATATTTAAAGGGAAAAATGCCACGAGTTCCTAATAAAAAAGTTGGTGAGATTGCACTAAATTACTTTAATTATAGAAAGTCAGCCAAAGGTCATAATATAATACCAAGTATAGGTAGAAATGATATAAAGGATATGACCAAGTTATTGACTTCATTAGGTATGAAAGAGGCATCAACAAGTTCTGCAGTTCCAGCATATAAAACACCTTTGGCATTTAAAAAATCTACATTTAAGGCAATTCAAGTTGATGATGAAGATGATAGTGATGAATTATTAGGTGGATTAAGAGATGTAAGAAAGAAAAATGCTAAGAAAGACAAAGAACAGAAAAAGATGAGAGAATTAAAAGACCACGAAGGTAAGATGGCAAAATCACAATTGGAAAGGTCTATGAAGTATTCCAAGATGATTTACAATATGATACAGAATGTCGATAAGGGTAAGGGTGTTGAGTTCCCAGCTTGGGTTCAATCAAAACTAACTAAGGCAGAGGATTACTTACAGAGTGTTTTTAATTATTTAGATGGTAAAGATGGATTAGAGGATAAATTTCAAGAAGGTGTAACCATAAAAACAATTATAGAGGGTATCAGAGTAAGAAATGGTGAATCTGTAAAGCCAGGTATGTGGGAAGTTTTTGATAATCATACAGGTAAAAGTATTAAAGTGGTTAAAACAGCATCATCAGCTACAAGATTAATGAATAGGTTGATGAATAGTGGTCAGTATAACGAAATTGCAACCAAGTGGGTAGGTGAGTCAGTAGATGAAATTTCTATGAAAATGGCACCATTTAGTTCATCAGAAGCAAAACAACATATTAACCAAGACATCAAGAAGATGTCAAAATTTTTAGGTAAAGCATCACAACAATCTATTAAACTTATGATGAATGGTGTAAAGGGTGGTAAGTACACTGCTATGGACATTTCAAGAGGTCTAAAAGAAGGACCTGCAAGTAGAACACACTATGGAGAACTTGGTTTTTTACAGCAATTGTGGAATAAAGTTCGTGATGGATTTAGAAGATACTCAAAAGACAAAAAATTAAGTTAGTATATATTTATACTTAATAGGAGACATAAAATGGCAAAATTAAAAGATTTAATAAAAGAACACGCAGTATTAGGTGGAATGGTTTCACAGAATGCGTTTTCAAACTTAGATATGGGATTTAATACTAAAAAATCCTCAAAACTTACTGATATAGTAGAGGATGTCTATGGTCAATCTTCAGGTAAAATTGATACAAAGGGATTTATGAATGAAGTTGGTAATTTTAATTCATTTGGAAACGAAATCTATCGTGAAGGTAATCTAAGACAATTAGCAGAAAAACTTTCTCGTTTAGCAGAAACTGCAAAGGCACATACCCTACAAGAAACCGAAGATTGGTTTGATAAAATCACAGTAAATCGTAATATGAAAGAATTAACTAATCTTTCAGGTCAATTTAAGAAAGTTGCCACAGAAGCACAATCTTTACAAGAAAGAATGAGTGGATTGTATGAAGATATGGGACACATTCTTGGTCGTTATTATGAGATTAATGAACAAGCTCCTGTTGATACTAATGAAAATCAAGAATTAGAGGCAGATACGGTAAAAGAAGGTTCATACGAAGATTTCTTCCAATCAGCAATGAAAAAATTTAATATAAGTTCACCAGATGAACTTGATGATGATGAAAAGGTAAAATTTTTCAACTATGTAGATAAAAACTATTCTGCTAAGTCAGAAACAGATTAACGGAGGCTACTTGGAAGTAAAAGTAAAAAAGAATAATGTAGAGTTCGCTCTTAGGTTATTAAAAAGAAAAATTAAAGATAGTGGTTTAATGGTAGAGTTGAGAGAAAGACAATACTATAAGAAACCATCAGCAATTAAGTCAGAAAAAAGAAAGTTGGGTAAGGTTCGTAATTGGATTAAACAACACCAAATCAACCCAGATTGGTGTGGAGAACCACCAACAGCAGGACTAAAAGAAAAAATTAAGAAAGAACGATTAAAATACAAAAAATAACCGTTTTTCTAAGTTTTATATATTTATATACACAAGAATATATCGTTCAATCGTATACGATATACCGATTAATGTAAACCACATTAAAGTTCCTAATAACTTTATTAATTCCATCCAAGTATTTATGCTTGGAAACAAACTCTTATGGAGAAAAATAATGGATGATCTTTTAAAAGACGCAATAGCAGATGCTAAAGCAGTTAGAGAAACTGCACTTGCAAACGCTAAAATAGCTCTTGAAGAAGCTTTCACACCAAGAATACAATCCATGCTTTCACAGAAAATTCAACAAGAAGAAGAAGGTGAAGATCACGATGAAATCGCTGATACCGATGAGGACGAAGAAGCACCTGAAGCACCTGTTGAAGCACCTGCTGAAGAAGAACCTGAAGTGGCAGTCGAACCAGAAGTTGGTGAAGAACCAGCTGATGAAATCGGTGTTGCTGATGAGGAAGAAGAAGCACCTGTGGTAGCTGACGAAGATGAAATACCTGTAGCAGATGAGGATGAAATCCCAGCTGAAGAAGGTGAGGATCACGCAGATGCCGATGAAGGTGAAGAAGATGTGATTGAAATCAATGGTGTAAAGTACGCTCCAGTAGTATCTGAAGAAGAAGAAGAACCAGCTGACGAAATGAAATACGAGGAAGAAGAAGTCGATGAAGATGAACTCGACCTTGAAGCAATTCTACGCGAACTTGAAGATGAAGCCGATGAAGGTGAAGAAGAAGAAGTTCACGAAGAATATGATGAAAATGAAGTTGGTGATGGACATGATTCAGACGAAGTTGAAACAGCTGATGAAGCTGAATTGGCTGAGAATGATGTATCTTCTGATATAGGTGCTGGTGATAACAAAGTCAATGATGAAGCAGGTGACTCATCTAAAACAGGGGCTCAAGGTCCTGAAGGTGAAGGAAGTGATTCTGAATCTGGTAAAGAAGATGATAATCTTGAAGTAGTTGATGACTTAGTTGAAGTAAATGGAGTGAAATACCAGAAAGTTCAAGAAGAAGAAGATGCCGATGAAGGTGAAGAAGTCAACGAGGAAGATGATATCGACCTTGAAGAAATCTTGAAAGCACTTTCAGAGGGTGATGATGAAGCAGATGAGGACGCTGAAAAAGCTGAAGAACAAGTATCTAAACTTACATCAGAACTTACTGAACATCGCAAGGTAGTGAAGTATCTACGAGGTAAATTGAATGAAGTAAATTTACTAAATGCTAAACTATTGTTCACTAACAAATTATTCCGTGCACACGGTTTAACTAATGAACAGAAGTTGAAAGTAGTAGAAACTTTCGATAGAGCTACAAACCTTAGAGAAGTTAAGTTGGTATTCGCCACCTTGGCAGAATCTTTTGGTAGCAAAGCGGCAAGTACGTCAAAACCAATTAAAGAGAGTAAAGGTTCAGCCTCTAAAGCTGTTGCTTCTACCAAACCTAAATCAGCACCGAAGGTGATTGAAGAAGGATTTGATATGAAAGCAAGGTTTAAGAAGTTAGCTAATATTCTATAATAGAAATTATTAACAAATCTTAACGATTTTGGAGAAAAAAAATGGCAAATAACTTAACATCCATCGAAAATTTGATGGATAGCTATGATTCCCAGCGTAGTCGTTTAGCTGAAACCCAAAAGTTAGTCAGTAAGTGGGAGCCTACTGGTTTACTTGAAGGTCTTGAAAAAGAAAATGAAGTTCACGGAATGGCTGTTCTTCTTGAAAACCAAGCTCGTCAGTTGATAGATGAATCATCTAAAACTGGTACAGCTTCTAATTCAGAAGAATGGAGTGGTGTGGCATTACCTTTGGTAAGACGCATTTTTGGTGAATTGGCAGCACAGGACTTTGTTTCTGTTCAACCAATGAACCTACCAAGTGGTCTGATTTTCTATCTTGACTTCAAATATGGTACAGCTCAAACACAGAATCACACTCAAGGTTTCCATATACATGGTAACACTTCTGCTTCTAACGCAGATGCAAGTGGTGGTTTATACGGTGCTGGTAAATTCGGATATTCTATTAATGACCAAGAAGTAGCAGTAGCAGCAGGTAATATTACAGTTGCTTCCGCATCTTGGAAAGAAATTGAATTCGAACCTTCACTATCTTCATCTATTGCTACTACAGCAACAGACCAGATAGTTAAATTAACAATCGCGAAAAGTAATATTGCGTCTGACGCAGATTACGAAGGTGTTCGTGCTTTTGCAGTAAGTGGTTCTGATATTTCAGCACACTATCCTGCATACTCGTATACTGATGCAACTAACGCATACTTCTTCTGTCAAGCTACAGATGGTCGTATGGATGTTGGTGTTGGTATCAAGTATCATAAAGCACCAGCTGACACTTCACGAGGTGATTTCGAACAGAGTACATTTACAACACCTGCACCTAACAGTAATGATGATGTAGATATTCCTGAAATCGATATCGCACTACGATCCGTAAGTATCGTTGCGAAAACTCGTAAGTTAAAAGCAGTCTGGACTCCTGAACTAGCTCAAGACCTTAACGCTTACCATAGTGTTGATGCAGAAGCAGAATTAACTTCAATGTTATCTGAGTACATCTCAATGGAAATTGATTTGGAAATCTTAGATATGTTGAAGCAAAATGCTAACGCTAAGACCGAATATTGGTCAGCTAAAGTTGGTTTCGAGTTTAATTCAACTACCAACCTTTTTGATGAAGTTAGTGGAAACTCTAACGCTTACACAAAAGGTGAGTGGTTCCAGACTCTTGGAAACAAACTGCAGTCAGTAAGTAATACAATTCATCAGAAAACACTCCGTGGTGGAGCCAATTTCATAGTAGTTTCTCCTGAAACTGCAACTGTGATTGAATCTATTCCTGGATACGCTTCTGATTCTGACGCAGATTCAACGAATACAACCTATGCAATGGGTGTACAGAAAGTTGGAGCATTAAATAACAGATATACGGTTTACAAGAACCCTTATATGTTAGAAAATGATATCCTTATGGGTTTCAGAGGATCTAATTTCCTTGAAACTGGAGCTGTATACGCACCATATGTTCCGTTAATCATGACTCCTCTTGTTTACGATCCTGTTAATTTCACTCCTCGTAAGGGTGTAATGACAAGATACGCGAAGAAGATGGTAAGACCTGAATTCTACGGTAAGGTAATCGTGGCTGATGTAAATTACGTTTAATCGTGATTAATCATTAGATCTATATAAAAGAGGGGACTCGTTTTGAGTTCCCTTTTTTATTGCCGTTATATTTATAGATGACAAAGAATATCTTTTTTAAGGAGATTTTATATGGAAGCTATATGGCCAGGAAGTGGTTCAGCAGTAAGTGGAAATACACCATTTGAACTTTATGATAATGATACCACATTTCAATCAGACGCACCAAAATTTGCTAATTGGGCAGCCAAACGACTTGGTTATCCCATTATGGCAATTGAATTACAAGATTCACAATTTTATGCTTGTTTAGAGGAATCTGTTACAGAATACTCATCACAAGTTAATCAATTTAACATTAGAGAGAATTTACTATCTCTACGAGGACAGGCAACTGGTTCTTCAAATAGTGTGACTCACAAACGAGTAACACCTAATTTTGCAGATGCAATCAGAGTTTCGGAACAATATGGAACTGAAGCTGGTGTTGGTGGAACAATAGACTTTAAAAGTGGTTCTATTGATGTTGTAAGTGGTTCTCAAGTATATGATTTAGATACTTTATATGCAAATGTTTCAGAAAGTGGAAACGCAATAGAAATTCGTAGGGTTTTTTACGAAGCAAGTCCAGCAGTTCAACGATATTTTGATCCATATGCAGGTACAGGAGCTGGTTCTTACAATATGTTAGATGGTTTCGGATGGGGAGCAATGACTCCAGCAGTTCAATTTATGATGATGCCCATCTACGCAGATATGTTAAGGATGCAAGCTATTGAATTTAACGACCAAGTTAGAAAATCAGCTCATACCTTTGAATTAAGAAATAATAAAGTAAGAATTTTTCCAAATCCAACAACAAATTATAAATTATGGTTTGAATATATTTTAAAATCTGATAGAGATAACCCTATACAAACAGCACATGGTGAAGGAGAGGGAACGGTCTCAGATTATTCAAATGTTCCGTATACTAATATGGAATATCAATATATAAATGATGTTGGAAAACAATGGATTAGGAAATATGGATTAGCATTATCTAAAGAACTACTTGGAATGATTAGAAGTAAATATGGTAGTATTCCTGTTCCAAATGCGGAAACAACCCTTGATGGTGATACATTAAGAACCGAAGCACAAACAGAAAAAGAATTTCTTGTTACTCAATTAAGAGAAAACCTTGAAGCATCAAGTAGAAAAATGATGTTAGAGGCAGATAGTGAAGAATCAACACGATTACAAGAAAAATTACAAAAAGTTCCATTACCAATTTACATAGGATAATATTATGGCAGGAAGATTTTTACCACAACGAGATTTAAATGTCTTTGAACGGGTAAATAAAGAACTTATTGGTGATCTCAGAACAGGAAATGATGGGATAATCAATCAACAAGTCGTTCTTTATAAAGTATCAGTTCAAGATACCCAAACAAATATGTATGGTGAAGCCGCAGGTGGCAAAAAATGGAAAGATGGTGTTAAATTTGCCTGTTTGGTTGATGCAGAAGATTTTGATTATAATAATGATGAATTTGGGCCAGATGAACAACAAAATGCCACATTTAATATATTAAGACAAACTTTAGAAGATTTATCATTAGTTCCAGAGATTGGTGATGTGTTTGAATGGAATTGGGCATATTTTGAAATTAGTTCTGTAAATGAAAATCAATTAATTGGTGGACAACAGGATAATAATTGGGCTGTAAGTTGTGGAACATATAGAGTTAGATTTTCTAATCTCAATCTTGAAAGAATACGGAGTATTTAATGGCAAGAAAAAAACCAGTACCAAGAAGTCAAAGAAAAGACATAAATAGGGCAATTCAACTTAAACGCGACGATAAATTAGAAGATGTATCAGTAAGTTTAATGGATATGGATAGTGCAATAATGTACTATTTTGAAAATGTTATTAAACCACAAGTAGTAGAAAATGGTGAAACTGTAAAAGTTCCTGTTATGTATTCTTCTCCCGAAAGATGGCACTCAATACAAAAAATAGGATTTATGAGGGATGCTAAACGACAAATTATATTACCTGTTATAGCGTTTAGACGAACTGGTATGGAAAAGGATGATACCATTCCTGTTGATAAGATGGATCCAGAAGAACCAAAACTACATTACGCGTTTGAGAGGAAATATAATCCAAGAAATCGTTATGATAATTTTACAGTTCAACAAGGATTATTACCACAGAGAGAATACTATAATGTAGCAATGCCAGATTATATGGTATTGACTTATGATTTTATTATTTGGACGGCATACATTGAACAGATGAATAAGTTGATTGAAAGAATTAATTGGTCAGCAGGTTCATATTGGGGTGAACCAAACAGAATGAGGTTCAGAACCAATATTGATGCTTATACAGACGCTGCAGAAGTTACTGATAGGGAAAGATTAATACGAACTGAATTTAGTGTTACATTAAAAGGATATTTAATACCTGAAGCATTTAACGAGTTAGCAGGACCTCACACACAGGCAACTTATATAACACCACAGACTATTAATGTGGGAATGGAAACTTCTGAAAATGTTGCTACCGCAATGGAACAGATTACAGGTCAAACCGAATTATCAGAAACCGTATCTACACTTGGTGCATCAGTAGAACCATCTGTTGTTTTGGCAAATTCATTTACTTTATCCGCAGGAACAGGAGTTGGAATAACAAATGATGGAGTGGCATTTGATGGTTCGGCCGCAGTAGCACATACCCTTTCAATAGGACAGGCAGTAGGAACAACTGATAATGTTCAATTTAATTCTGTAACTTCTTCACTAAATATTGGAAATCTTAATATGGATAATAGTGGTATTACTGGAGATGTCGTTATAAGTGGTTCATTAACTACAACTTCCGATTTATCAGTAGCTGGTAATGCTTCAATTAGTGGAACTTTAACTGCACAAGAATTTCATACCGAAGTTGTTTCAGGTTCTATAATGTTTACAAGTGGTTCGACAAAATTTGGTGATAGTGTAGATGATACCCACCATTTTACAGGAAGTATATTAACAAGTGGTTCGTTTATATTGAATGAGTATACTATAAATGAAATATCAAACGATACAAGTTTAGCAGGTTCAAGTGGTACAGCTCTTGCAACAGAAAATGCGGTAAAGTCTTATGTTGATAATTTAAGTTCTGCAGCAGAACAAACATATTTAAGAAAACAATTTGTAAAAATATCCACTACTTTGGTAAATAGTAGTACTGCAAGTTTTACAGCGGTAACTGCATCCGCACCAGCGGGAATGACTGGAACTACCGAACACGATTTTCTATTTTTTATTAATGGTCAATATATGGAACATGATGCAATTACGATTCAACAAGCATCTTCTACTTTTTATTTAAAAGTAGATACGGATAGTATAGGATATGAACTTGAAAGTGATGATGAGATATTGGCTTGGGGTAAATTTAATTCATAAGGTTGAGTAATGGCACAGACATTAAAGGAATCATTAACAATAACATCTGGATTAGGAGTAAATGTAAATAATAGTGGAGTAGAATTTGATGCATCTTCACCTATGACTCAGATAATTGATGTTGGGAATGATGTAAGTATTACGGGTAATGTTCAATTTAATCAATTAACTGCAAGTTTGTATAGTTTTGGTAATGATATATCTATTACAAATAGTGGTCATTTTTTGGGAAATCCGACATATACAGGACCCACTTCAATTACAACCACTTTAAGTATTGGTGGAAATTCTACTATAACTGGTAATATAGTTGCAAAAAAAATAGTAGCAGAGTTGACTTCATCATCAGCAATATTTGATTCTGGATCCACCATATTTGGAGATACGATAGACGATACACATCATATGACTGGAAGTATCAATCAAAGTGGTTCATTTATATTGAACGGATATAGTGTAGACGAAATTTCTAATGATACTGCTTTATCAGGTGGAAGTTCTACATCAATTGTTACAGAAAACGCAGCAAAGTCATATGCAGATTCAAATGTTGGAGCGTCTACGGTTGAACCTTACTTGAGAAAAAATTACAATAAAGTGGCTACTTCGATACTTAATAATACAGCCAGTTTTACCGCAGTTACTGCATCTGCACCTGATGGTATAACTGCAACAAGTGAAACTGATTTTTTATTTTTTAACAATGGACAAATTATGGAACATGATGCAATAACAATACAACAGGCTGGTTCAACTTTTTTATTAAAGGTGGATAGTAACTCTGTTGGATATAATTTAGAAAGTAATGATGAGATAAAGGCTTGGGGAAAATTTAATGCTTAAATTAAAAGAATTATTGAAATTAGATAATATTAGATATAGTGAATCTATAAAACCTAAACATCAAAAAAGGATGGATAGGGAGTTAAAATATATTCACAATCCTATAATTCCATATAATCCACCACCAACAAATTCAAGTAAAGTTACTATTGATGAATTACATTGGTTGTTAAACTTTAATGATGGTAAAATATCAAATGATGTTGTTATGGAAGGTGATGATATAGAAAAAGTTTTCGAAAATTATTGTGAAGAAAATTCTTTAAATTATCCAAAAAAATATATCAAAGAATTGATTAAAGATAGTGGTAGAATCATCTATGAGTTAAAATACAAATATAATAGAGCAAGACCATTTCAGTTAGGTGAATTTTATAACATACCTGATTTCAAAATTCATAAATTAGATAGTGCTAAAACACCATCGTATCCAAGTGGTCATTCTACACAAGGAATTTTTATCTCTAAAGTTTTCGGTAAAATGTATCCAACTCACGAAAAACATTTTAACAAATTGGGAAAGATGATTTCTCATTCTCGATTGATGGCAAGAGCACACTTTCCAAGTGATACTAAATTTGGAGAAAAAGTAGGTAATTTGATATTTAATAATATCAAGGGAAAGATAGGATGAATGTAGCTAAAATTATATCAGACAATACTTGTGTTCAATGTGGAAATATCGTTAATGAAAACCTTAGAAAATGGTTTAAAGATAAATGGGTGAACATCGGTAAGAAGAAAAAAGGTGGTGGACATCCGCCTTGTGGTACAAGTGGTAAAAAAAGAGGATATGCTAAATGTGTTCCTAAATCTAAAGCTGCAAATATGACTAAAAAACAAAAGGCAAGTGCCACAAGAAGAAAAAGAGCCGCACAAAACAAAGCTGGTCGTGGTGGAACTGATTCCACGAGAGGTGGCGGTAAAAAACCAATCAATGTAAAAACGAAAGCGGAGAGTAAAATGAATTTAGAATCTTATATAGGAAAAATGATGACAGAGGCTCAGTTTGATGAAGCTGCAGGAAAAAAGGATGCATGTTATCGTAAAGTAAAAGCTCGTTATGATGTATGGCCTTCCGCTTACGCGAGTGGTGCATTGGTAAAATGTCGTAAGGTAGGTGCTAAGAATTGGGGTAACAAGTCTAAGAAAGAAGGTTATCCTGGTATAAGTGTAAAAGACAAAGATGATAAAAATATAAACGAGTGTTGGGTAGGATACAAACAGATTGGAATGAAAGACAAGGGTGGTAAACAAGTTCCTAATTGTGTAAAAGAAGTTACAGAAATATTTTATGAAGTTGATGGTAAAGGACACGGATACACATTCGAGTATTTAAGACTACCAGAAGATTTAAATGAAGCAGAATATCAAGGAAGAAAAGTAAAACTTGGTAAACCAACACAAGGTGATGTTAAAAAATTTAAGGTATATGTTAAAAACCCAAAGGGTAATGTGGTTAAGGTAAATTTTGGACAAGGTGGAGATGCTAAAGGTGGTACAATGAAGATTAGAAAGTCTAATCCAAAGGCAAGAGCATCTTTCAGAGCAAGACATAATTGTGATAATCCAGGACCAAGACACAAAGCTCGTTACTGGAGCTGTAGAAAATGGTAAAACTCAAAGATTTAATCTCAGAAGCAAAATATAAACATTCATATAAATCCATAACTGCAATGAATAGAGATATGGATAGAATATGGGGAACACGAAATGGTCTTGGTAATATAGGACACCCAAGAGTAAGAATTAAAAGATGGTCAGAAGTTGATAAAACTGGAAGAATGAAACCATCCTATATTGAAATTGAAGGTGATAAAATGTGGGTTGATGCATATAAGAAATTAGCATTCAAAGGTAGTGGTAATAGTTATAAAGTAATAATGCATGTGAGAAAAGAAACAGGCGATTCAAATGCTTAAACTAAAAGATTTATTAACTGAATGGAACGATACTTCATTCAGAGATTTACCAAAAAGGTGGTCTAAACCTTACATGAAAGAATGGTCGCCAGAAGATGGTCTTACAGAATTTGAAAGAATGGGTGGAAATGATGTAGAGTTGGGAAAAGTTTATACTGATATTGATAGACCACCTTTTAAAATTGACGAAAAAATGAGTGATGAAAAACGCTCATTTTTAATGCTACGAATCTATGGTGATAGTTGGAAAGTCAATATGGGAAAGGTTTTTTCAGGAATCAATAAAGGTAAGCCCGCCTTAATTAAAAAAGGATTAAAAGAAATTAAAATTCTTAATAAAAAAATTGAAGAAATGATAGAAGATTTAATTTAATTTTCCACTTTTCTTTTACTATTTTCTTTTCTTGATATTTATTACTATGAGAAAACGCCATTGGAATGATAGAAAAAATAGAAAATGCCCCGATTGTAGTAAAATTATTTATTACACTCGAAAAGATACTTTTGATCGTGCAGTAGGAAACAATGCTGTGTGTAAGTCTTGTGCTCAATCGGATAGAAAACTTACTATGGATACCATCGAAAAGATGAAGAAACCAAAGAGTAAAGTACACAAGAAAAACATTTCACAAGGAATGACTTTGTATTGGGAAGAAAGAAAACAACAAGAAGCATTAAAATATAGGGAATTTGAATGGCTCAGTTAAAGTTAAAACAATTAGATAGTGTCCTAACTGGTTCATTACAAATTTCTGGTAGTGCAGGTGTTACGGGTTCTTTAGGTCTTTCTGGTGATATTCTATTAGATGAAGATCAAAGAATATACTTTGAGGCAGACAAAAAAACTTGGATAGAATCCAATGGTGCAAATTTAATTAGGACAGTTGCCAATAATCAACAAATGTTACTATTAGACCACGAGACTGGTAATAGAGCAGTATTTGGTAATGGAACTAAAGTTTTTATAGGTGATAATAATAATGCACTCCCAACAAAAGAATTAGAAGTTGTTGGTGATGTAAGTGCAAGTGGACACATAAGTGGTTCTGGTATTTACTCAGATGGCCCTATCACACTTTCAGATTCGGGACCTTCTACACCTAATGCTAAGATTTTAGTTAGGTCGTCCAATAACAATTTGAATATCGGTGATACTATTGTAGTAACTGATGGTAATAATAGAGTTGGAATGGGAGATACAGCACCATCATCACCTGATACAGAATTACACATAAAATCTGATACACCAGTAATCACTTTACAACGAACTGATAATGAAGATAGAGGTGCTATTGAGTTTCAAGGTCAAGGTGGTTCAGTTGGTGCACATATAGAATATGTGAGTGAGACTAATGATTTATCTTTTGGAACATTTGATGGTTCTAATGTTGTTGAGAGACTAAGGCTTGTGGATGGTACAAATGCTAATATAAAAGTTTCGGGTAGTACACAGATTACAGGATCATTATATGTATCAAGTAATTTATATGGTGATGGTTCTAATTTAAGTGGAATCACGAGTGGTATATTTCAACAAACTGGTTCTGTACAATCAGCCACTGCAGATTTACAATTAAGTGGTTCTCTTGTAGTATCAGGTTCAACATTAACCGTAAGAACAGGAACAGATTCAGGACCTGTTACAGCATCTACCGCAATAATTACAAATAACATACAGAATGGATATCCAACATCTAATGCTTGGGGAACTGGTTTAGATGGTAGTTATTTTAATAATTTCGACAATACAACTCATGTGAGTGAAATTTTAAGATTTATAGCAGGTGCTATGAGTCATAGTTTAGATGTAGCAGACGCTTCACCAAATACTAAATTTTATAATAGTATAGATACAAATGAAACTAACACAAGTGGTACTGATTCAATAGATGGTTATTTACCAACAAATTATACAGGTTTAAGTAACGCAACATTAGATTATTTAGTACATAAAGGATGGACAAGTGTAGGAGCTACAGTTTTTAGTGGTATTTCAGTATATCACGATAACGGCCCTACCTACTTTATAGATTTTGATTCAAATAGTGGTGGTTCAACAAGTGTCCAATCATCAGCTGATTCAGAATTATTTAGTTTAGGTTCATTGACGAGTGGAGGCCCAACACAATTTGATGTTAGAGTT
>VTLG01015952.1_pt1 | contig 13569 bp, 8 predicted proteins | sample 4694571 | NCBI WGS metagenome assembly VTLG01 (sample SAMN12604809, study PRJNA352737) | marine metagenome | biome: ENVO:00000447; feature: ENVO:00000209|ENVO:00000569|ENVO:01000036; material: ENVO:00002151; isolation source: viral sequences binned using virsorter ...
TTGGAGTAACAAAGGAATATAATGCACAAGCATTAGTAGACGCCTTCTTCGAAGCCGCAGCGGTTCTCGATGAAAAGAATCTACCTAAGACAGGACGTACAGCCGTGCTTAACCCACGTCAGTACTACGCTCTAGTATCTCAGGTTTCTTCTAACATCTTAAACAGAGACTATGGTAACTCACAAGGTAACCTAAACTCTGGTGAAGGTCTAGTTGAAATTGCTGGTATATCTATTAAGCGTTCTAACAACCTACCTTTCTTAGCTGGTACAGTTAACCCAGTATCTGGAGAGAACAACACTTATAATGGTGACTTCTCTACACACTGTGGTCTAATCTATCAGCGTGATGTAGCAGGTATCGTGGAAGCCATTGGCCCACAGGTACAAGTTACTGGTGGTGATGTCTCGGTTTTATACCAAGGAGATGTACTTGTCGGAAGGCTCGCAATGGGTGCTGGAACACTTAACCCTGCAGGTGCTATTGAACTAACCTCCGCACGTAGCTAATTATGTCACTTAATCCCGGAACATCTACAACTATTACTAGAGTTAAAGGGAACGGTGCTTCCTTAAGTGGAATCGGACAGGTTGATAAATCAATCACTAAGAATCCTCCTACTCCTCTGGAGTATGGAAGGAAGCATTTGAGTCCTGCTAACATAGGAACAGTTTCTTAACTAATAAAATACTATGGCAGCTCCTTCAGCAGTTGGAGAATACGGTTCTTGCGGTGCAGGAACTGAAACACGTATCTCTCCATCTGATACAAGTGGATCAGGCAACGCATCAGCTGTTGCATCCACAACTAAAAACTTAAGACTAGCATATGCAACCGTAGGATCATCAGGTGTAACTGATACCTGCGCTGTAGTTGCTGGACAATACACTTAACTGATAAGGGGGGTATCACTACCTCCCTTTTTTTATTTATAATTCTTAACTATGACTACCACGACTGTAACCATCGATACCGAACTATCCGCAGTGAATGCAATTCTTGGTAGTATTGGTCAAGCACCTATCTCTGGTATAGATTTTAATAACCCTGAAATATCTTTTATATATAACATATTGAAAGAGGTAAACCAAGACGTCCAGAATGAGGGTTGGACTTTTAATTTAGAATATCACATTAAAGAGAATGTAAATACAAATGACAATAAAATAATAATTTCATCTGATGTTATCCGTATAGATAATGAAGATGCATGGGACAAAACACGTGACTTTGTAAGACGTAAGGATTCAGATGGTATTTGGAAAATGTATGACAGAGTTGATCATACATTTGAATATCCAGATGATGATTATTTCTATGTTAACGTAGTTAGACTACTTAATTTTGAAGATATACCTTCAGTATTCCAAAGGTATATAATATATAAAGCGTCAGGTAGAGCAGCTGTTCAATTGGTATCCAATAGAGAACTTCAAGGTATGTTATCTACATTTGAATTGCAAGCAAGAGCTGCATGTTTAGAATATGAGTGCAATCAAGGCGACCATAACTTTATGGGCTGGCCTGATGAATCAGCATATCAATCTTATAAACCTTATCAAGCACTAAGAAGATAATGGCAAGTGTCACACAAAAAATTGGTAACTATGTCCTAGGTATATCAACTCAACCTGATGAGCAAAAATTTCCGGGTCAAGTTGTTGATCTAGTTAATGGCTTTCCTGATGTAGTTGAGCAGTTAATTAAACGTCCGGGAAGTTCACTGATAAATTCAATAACACCTTCAACTGCAGCTCATGCAAAATGGTTTCATATTTACACAGATCTTACAGAACATTACATTGGACAAGTTGCTGGAAATGGTGCTGTTAAAATATGGAGATGTAGTGACGGTGTTGAGATACCTGTAGATTATGCAAATATTGCTGGTTCAGGTGTTGCAACTTATTTAGATAATTCTGCATTATCAGATGAGAAATCTTCTGATATACAGGCTTTAACAATTAACCAAACAACTTTCTTTGTTAACAGAAAGAAAACTGTTGCAATGAAAACAGATGCAGCCTCGTTACAACCAGCACAACCATTTGAAGCTTTTATACAACTAGATAGTATTGCATATGGTAAACAGTATGCAATAGATATATATGACCCTGCAGATAATACAACATATTCATACCCACGTGCTACTAGTATAGTAGTAGATGAAGATATCTCTTTAGATGGATCAAGTACATCAGGAGGTTCTAAAGTTGGTAATGGAGATTGCGTAGGGATGGGTAGAGAATATGTAACAGTTAACACTGGTACAGCTATTGGATCTACTTCTCCTCCTAACGCAAGTTCAGGTGGTAAGAGTAATCTTAGGTATGAGATGGATACACGTTGTACTCCTCAACCTACAGATAACGACGACACAGATGATTATCATGATGCCTATAACCCATATTGTAAATTACAGTTTGGTGGTGAAGGTTGGACAACAAATGACACTCACCAACATACATCACAGAAGGGACTTACAACTACTGTAACCATTAAGAATCATGTAACAGTTACTTCCAGAGCTAATATAGCAATGGTACGTCCTGATCCTACCTCTTCTAATGCTGAAGAACATGTATCAGCAGCAGGTATATTAGGTGATTTAAAAACAACTTTAGATGCTATAAGTGGTACTGGTATTACATGTACTATTGTTGGTAATGGTTTACATTTATATAGTAAAGATAAGTTTGGTGTATCAACTCCAGAGAAAACATTATTAAATATAACAACAAGTGAAACTAATAGTATAGCTGATTTACCACGTACATGTCGGCATGGTTATGTAGTACGTGTAGTTAATAGTGAAGAGGATCAAGATGATTACTTCCTTAGATTTCAAGCTGAAGGTATAGCTTCTGATATTATACAAACAGGTACATATGGTAGATCATCTAATGAAGTAACAATAAGTACACCATCTGCTCATGGTTTAGCTAATGGAAGTCAAGTTATATTAGACTTTACAAGTGGAGCCGCTACAGACGGTCAATATACTATTACAAGTGTAGGTAATTCTACTACATTTACTATCAATGATCCTGCATCAGGTACAATCAATGCAGGTGAGACTGTTACGATTCATCCATGTCGATACGGAGAAGGTGTCTGGGAAGAAGTAGCAGAACCGGGTATAGAGATTGAAATAGATAATACTACAATGCCACTTGCACTTACAAGAGTACTTCCGGGTACATTTTCTATAAATGGTGGTGGTAATACTTCTTATACAAATGGTGCATTTAGATTCTCTTATCCTGATTGGGCTAAGCGAGACTGTGGTGATGAAATAACAAACTCAAAGCCATCCTTTATAGGACAGACTATTAATAATATGGCATTCTTCCGAAATAGGATATGCCTGTTAAGTGCTGAGAATATAATATTATCTAGAGTAAATGATTTTTATAATTTCTGGGTGAAAACTGCAATGGCAATATCGCCAGCAGACCCCATTGATTTACAGTCTAGCTCAACCTATCCAACTAGATTATACTCTGCTGTTGAACAAGCTGGAGGTTTAGTTGTATTTAGTGCTAGTGAACAGTTCCTATTAAGTTCAGGTGCTGAAGCTTTATTAACTCCTGAAACGGCAAAGATCAGTTACCTATCTTCTTATGCATTTAACTCAGATACAAACCCAATTGAGTTAGGTACTACTATAGGATTCTTAAATAGTACAGGTAAATATACTAGATTCTTTGAACTAGCAGCTGTCTCTCAAAGAGAAGAACCTCAAATAGCTGAGCAAAGTAAGATAGTACGAAATCTATTCCCTCAAAATACTAGTATGATTACTAGTGCTAATGAAAATAAAGTCGTTTTATTTGGTGTAGATAGTACATTACATACAGCAACTAATGAAGTATGGGGGCATAGATGGCATGAATCAGAAGGTAAGAGATCTCAATCAGCATGGTTTAGATGGACTTTACCTAATAATCTTGTCTATCATAAGATTATAGATGACGTATACTATGTAGTTCTAAATACAGGGTCTACATTTACACTAGAAAAATTTGCTATAAAATTAAAGTCTGATACTTTGATGATAGGAGATGCACCAGATGATAATAGGGTACATCTAGATACTAAAAAAACAGTTGCATCAGGTGATCTAACTTATGATGGTGCTACCGATGTGACAACGTTTACATTAGGAGCAGGTTATTATAGTTCTAGAAGTCTATCAGCATATTGTATAACAGATAGTGATGCTTTAGGCAGAAGTTATGATATCCCAGCAGCTAAGATAACAGGTACAGCACCTAATCAAACAGTAACATTACCGGGAAATTGGAAGACTTCTACTGAAGCTGGGGCTTCTAATACATCAGTTAATACAGACGTTGTGATAGGCTATGAGTATGAGTTTGAAGTAGAACTACCTAAGATCTATTTAATGAGACCAGAGGGTGATAGAATGGCTTCTGAGACTCGTGGGTCTCTAGTTGTTCATAGATTAAACTTTGACTTCGGAGATGTGGGTGTTATAGATGTTACTTTAAAACGTAAGGGTAGAGCTGATTATACATATACAGTTGAATCAAAAGAGTGGGATAATATACTAGCTAGTACACCAGCTATTGCAAGCAACTACTTACATACTATACCAGTCTATGATAGAAACACAAATTTAACAGTACAAATCAAATCAAATCACCCATCCCCTGCAACAATACATTCAATGAATTGGGAGGGAGATTACTCACCTAAGTATTATTCACGTGTCTGAATACATTCACCCAATTACAATGGAAGCTGCTGTAGAAGTAGCCTCCAATCTTAGACCAGATGATTATAGAGAAGTGTTTGAAGGCCACGGTCATTATCCACTTCTCTTTATTCCGATGAATGCTTTTAATGGAGAAACCGTGTATTTCACACATCCGGACGGCAGGATTGCCGGACTGGCTGGAGTTGAAAAAGATGGTAAAATATGGATGCTCTGTACACCAGTCATTCATGACAGACCAATGCTCTTTGCTAAGAATGCTAAGAGATGGATAGAAAGCAGGGAAGAAAAACTCCTTTGGAACATTGTAGATAAACGGAATACCGCTCATCTAAAACTTCTAAAGTTTCTGGGATTTAAGTTCTTAAGGGAACTTGAACATGGTCCCAACAATATAACCTTTATAGAATTTTGCCGTGTGCGAACCAACAGCGATATTAGGCGTAGCGTCAGCAGTAGCCCAACAGGGCGCAGCTGAACAAGCCGTCTCTGCTAGTAACAGAGCAAAGCTAAAAAACCACGAAAGAAATAACCAAAATTATCTAACGCAAGTAATGTTAGATAATGCCAGATGGAAGAATGATGTCCAGATTGGCGATGTTAAATATGATCAGCTCTACCAAAACATGATTGATCAATGGAAAGAGCAAGATAAACAGTTGGATAAACTCTTTGCTAAACATGATTTTGCAGTAGAGAAAGCAATCCGAACTATGTACGAGAAAGAATATGCTGGTACAATGACAGGTAACACTGCAGCCCGATTAGCTGGCAAATCTGCTAGAGAATTGGGAGCTACAAAAGCTGAATCCCTAAATGAATTAATGATGGCAAAAGAAGAAACTGAAATCAAGAAAGATCGTGTCAGAACTGATGTTGATCATAAACAATGGGATATCTACGATAAAATTCGATTTACCCCAATACATGGACATGCACCACCACCACCGTTGATGGATGCACCACCAAGTAGAGCAGGTATGTTCTTAAGTATAGCTGGAAGTGTGTTTGGAGCAATGGGTAGTGGAGCACCCGGAGTCGGTTCTAATACAGGTGGTACCTTAAGTACAAGTGGTTCTTATGTAACTAAACCTAATTTCTTTGGGCAAACCTATGGTACAGCAGGACCAAACTTTGGAATATCTCAAGGTACTGGCTGGTTCGGAACATAGGAGGTATAAGGTATGACCTATAACGAAAACATAGAGAGGCTGAAACAAGCCTCTAACTATAATACCTCCCTTGCTAATAGATATGAAACTGAGCATGCAAATCAGGTCGGAAGTCAAGGCATCAGAGATGCTCAGAATATAGCTAGTGGTTTAAAAGAATTCTCATCAACACTAAAAGAGTGGCAGGAGAAACAGAAAGAAAAAGCATTAGAAGAAGGAAAGCTTCAAGCTCAACAATATGCTACAGCAGATGCTGCAAAACTTGTTGAATTACAACAGGAATTAAAAACTGTTAAAGAACAAGATACAAGGTATCATGAAATTAAAGCAGAGATGCTTAAGTTAAGTGGTCCTGATGTATACCCTGAAGCTGATCGTTTAGCAAAGCTATCTCCTTGGGCTCAGGTAGGATATGCTCAAGAAAAACTTAGAGTATTCAATGAGTCTTTTGATGACAAGTTAGCTTATATGATGCAGAATAGCGATCAAGCTATTACAATTCAAGGCTTTACTTTTACACCAAGAGAGTTACGTGAAAATAATATAACAGGTCTACCGTTTAAAGAAGCAGCTGTTCAGTTAATGTCTGAACAACTTAAGCAAGAATCTGGTATCTATAATTTCTCTCCAGAACTATTAGCATTAGCTGGTACTAATGAATCTATCCAAAAGGCCAAAGATGGTCAAATGGAGAAGTTTAGAGAGAGGTATAATATAGATGCTTCTGGTCAAACTAGAGCACAAGCTGTTGCAGAGTGGCAGCGGTCAGAGAAAACTGGTAGTGATTTACATAGATTATTCTTACAACAAGCAGCTACTGTAGATGATAAGAATCAAGTATTAGGTAATGCTGGTGCTTGGGCTAGTGTAATGGATCAGTTAACTACCGAAGGTATAGCATTAGGTGACCCCGGATATGCTGATGTAATAGGTAATTTACCTATACCTGCTGAAATGGCTGCACAAATAGGTGCTAAACCCGGTACTACTTTTAAACAGCAATGGCCACAAAGATTTAATACGCTCAAAACAAAAATTAAATCAGGTTATGTTACTGCTACTAATGCTGAATTAAAGTGGTTACAAAATGCAGGTACTGAAACAACTAATAAATTTATAGAAGAAGCTAGAAATAATCCAGAAGGTTTAACTTCAGACAAAGTAAATGAATATAAACGTCAATACGGTAGATTAGGTTTGACTATACCGACACAGATTTCTGATTATGAAACTGCTAGTGATCGTTCTGAACGTGAAGATAAAGATTTAATTGAATCCTTAATGGCAAGCCAAAATGGATACATATCGAATGAACAGTTAGATGCATTCCATCCTAAAGCTGCTCTAGAATTTAGAGAGAAAGCTACTAAAATGGAGAAAGCTGCACTTAAAGAATTTGATGCTGAAAAGAAAATCAAAGCACATCTTGATACAGCTTTCACAAATATGGGTATCAAAACTAATGAGAAGAGTCCTGCTTATGTAGAAGCTATGGCTAATGCTAAAGCTGATTATGCAGTACAATATAATAGATATGTAGCAATGGGTTATTCTGCATCAGATGCTAGTCATCTAGCTCTACGTGGACAACCCGGTGAAGCTAAAGATCCAGATGGTAACCCAATACCGGGTGCAATGGGTGTTCTTACTGAAATAGAAAAGAATGGTGAGAATAGTAAATATGTAGTTGCAGGTCAAAGTGTTGAACGTACGTTAAAACCCGGTCATATTAGAGTTTCTCAAATCAAACATGCTAAAGATGAAATTCTAAATGATGCTAATGTTGTAACTAAAACTGTTATTGGTGGTGATTATGGTCATCGTCAAATTACTACTATCAAAAATAATATAGAAAAATATGGTTCTCAAGGTCTCTATATGGATAAAGGTGCTTTAGCATATTACCAAGGCATAGCACGAGGTCGTAATCCTAGAGAAGGCGGTTGGTGGGGCTTAGTAGATGCTCAACTAAAAGCTGCAGGCCATGAAGGTTTGAATAAAGATCATGTACCAATTGGAGTTCAAGTAGCTACAGGTACAGATGATAAAGGTAACAAACTACCAGATCCATTAGGTCTAGAAATCCAACGTCGTAAGATGTCTAGAGCTATGCAATATCCATCAGTTTACAATAATCGTTATATTATGAATACAGCAAAAGATGGGTATAACAATACTGGTACTTCAGTTTGGGATCGACTAGAAAATTTAAGATTTGGACCTGAACAAAATGAAACTACATATGAACAGTATTTAGAACTGGAAAGAAAAGGTTGGTGGCCTAGAGACAAAACACCTCCAAAACCTCCTCCACTTGATCCATTAGATCCAAGATATATTCCTGTATTTGGAGGTGAGAGAAGATAATGGATGAACTAACTTTTGATCCAGCTACTACTAATAATACAGATACTACTACTGAAGTAGAAGGCTACGATCAACATGTAGAGGAGATTGATAGAGCTTATCCTGAGCAAGATGAACGAACTCCTGTACAAGTAGAAGCAGAAGAAGGTGCTCAACAACCTCAAGGTCAAGAGCAACTTCAAGCTCAACCTCAAGGAGATCCTGTCACAGAGATTGCTACTCAAGTAACAGAACAAGTATCAGATCAATTAGGTTTAACTCCTCCTCCTGAGCAAGGTGCAGGTGCTCCTGAAGATATACAAGAATATATAGGTGGTAGTGCTGCTAAGAATCCTGTTATGGAACAGATGTTAGGCAGTACTAATCAATATGGATATATCCCTACTGAAATGATTAGGGATAGAGAAGGTAAACCATTACCTGAAGGTATAATTCGAACTCAAAATTTAAACTGGAGTTGGATACCTAAAGAGCATGAAATGTGGGAACGTCATAAAGCTAATGGCGGTGATAATAACTTAGAAAGTCAATTAGAAGTAATCAACCAAATTCGTAATGATAATGAACTTCTAGTTAGATACGATCGCAATCAAGATGGTGAATTTACTATCTCAGATTGGCATGATATGAGTAGATTAAACCTTACTCCTGAACAAGATCGTGCATTAACAGAACAATGGTTACAAGGATTACAAGATAAATCATTAGTTAGAAGAGGTAAAGCTTTCTTCCGTGAGTACCTTGCAACAGGGTTACTACAAATGGGTGGTAAAGGTATACTTCATACTGATACTAATATGGCTAGATTTACTGGCACTAGACGTTTACAAGCGTTAGGTCCAGATGATCTAATGAAAGAACAAGGAGAAAGCACAAGACAAAATGCTTTTGGTGCTTTGTTTGATTTTGGTAATACTGTTTTAGAAGCTCCTGAAAAGATCCATGCTGGATTTAAAGAGAGTGATAGAGCTAAAGGTGAAGGTGAAGATTGGTTTAATGAAGATGCGTTTGCAACACATGATGCTAAATTAGATGATTACATCTATAATCATGATGACGAGATGTCTCTACATTATGCAATTAATCATCCTACAAATAGAGTCTGGAGTGACCCACTTACATATGAAATGTCCTATTGGGCAGTTCCTACTGTAGCTGCAAGTATAGCAACTGGTGGTCAACTTGGACCTAGTACATTAGCTCAAAAAGCTTTAGCAGGTAAAATAGGTGCAGTAGCATTAACTACAACTGGTACTTTAGCTGTAGAAACCTTACCTGTTGCTATGTTCCGTGATCTTTCAGAGAAAGGTATGGGTAATTATTATAATGAGAATACTATTGCAAAACGCTATGCTGATGCACATCCAGAGGCTCGTATCTTTGGAATGCAAATGTCTCATTATTTAGAAACCCCATTTGGTAGGCAGCTTTCACATGTTGGTGATGAATTAGTATATGATGGTGGAGCTCAAGTTGGTCTATTTGGTATCTTTAAAGGTTTAAGAAAAGGAATTCCAGAAGGAATGAGATTTGCTAGACCTCATCTAGAAACTATGCGTACCAGTGTAAATGATTGGTCTGCACATGCAACTACGAAATTAAGAAACACACAATATTGGTTACAAGCTAGAAAACAACAAATAGCAGATAAAATAGAAGCTGCTAGATCTCAATCTAGAATGTCAGAAGAAGGACCATCTAGCCCTTGGGTACAAGATCCATGGTCTGATGCTAGTTTAGGTTCTACCTATGGAGACTTTAAAAATACTCCAAATCAAACTGGTCAAGGTTTAGCTCCTGTTAGAGGTGGTATATTAGATATTAATAATCAATTAGATGAGATGGATGGTGCCGTTGGATGGGAAGGTGGAAGTACAGATGCATTACTAAAACCACTTGAAGAAGCACAGTTCAGTAAGAGTGGAATCCCTGAACCTTGGTTGAATAGTAAAGTAGATGAATATTGGAATAATCCTAATCTAAAAACTCAACTAGAAGAACTCAACCCATTACAACGTACAATGGGAGACTATGGTAGAAATACTCTTAAACGAATTCAACAGATTGTTGGTAGAGATGCAGGTGCATTAGACCCTAGTGAATTCTGGGGAAAAGCTTTTACAGATACTCCACTTGGTAAACCGGGTGAAACTCTTAGTAAGACTAAAGCATTTGTAATTAAAAACTTACAAGTCCAAGATGCAGTTAATATGAGTCTTCTAAAGAAACTAAGAGATACTGCTAATGCAGCTGGTGAGCAGATAGGTAAGAATGATATATTTGCTACTGGTGGGCCAATGAGAAGGATTGCAAATAACCTTGTAACAGGTTTAGCAAATGTTAAAAAAACTCAATTCACATGGGATATTGCTTCCAAGCGTATGGCTGAGAATGGAGGTAAATTAACAGATGATATGGTTGCAGAGATTGAACAGATAGTAGCAAAGAGAGCAGAAGGTCTTCATAATGAAACACAAGATGGTGTTAGGTTAATGATGAAGATGTTAGAAAATAGTGATTCTGATGAACTAGCTGAAGGTATATTAGATGTATTTAAAGTATCAAATGATATCCATAACTGGAAAGATTTTGATGCATGGATGAGGCAGAAGATCAGAGGTGGTGAATTCAACGGTAAAGTTAAGACAGGTGCATTGATCCATGAACTTCAAGGAGTTATGGTTAGCAGCATCCTGAGTGGTCCTAAGACTCCTCTAAGAGCGATTCTTGGTACAACTACTAATTCATATTTAAATGCTATTAATGAAGCAGCTGGAGCTACTCTACGGAGACCATTTACAAATGATATAGCCAGTCAAAGAGCTTCAATAGCTAAACTAAAAGGTATGTTTGAATTAGTACCTGAAGCATTTACTGTATTTAGAAAGAATTTAAAAGCTAAATATAATGCAGATTTAGCTGATATCAGAACTAGATATTCAGAAGCACCAACAGGTCACGATCAAAACTGGAATTTATATGCTAAATGGACTGAACAGAATGGTACTATAGGTGATAAAGCAGCATTCTATATAGCAAATGTAGCTAGAAAATTAAACGATAATAAATTACTTACATGGTCTCCACGTGCTTTAGCAGCAACTGATGATACATTTAAGTGGTTATTAGCACGAGCTAGATCTAAAGAGATTGGTATGCGCCAAGCTTTAGAAGTTGCTGGAGATACACACACTAAGTTTTCTCCAGATCTTATGAAGCAAGCTGAAGATATACATTATAAAAATCTTCTAGATGCTGAAGGTAATTTAGATTTAAGTCAAGATGCTTGGTTACAGAAACAATTCAAAGAAGTAACACTAACATCTGAATTAAAAGGTTTTGCTGCTAAATTAGATGAATTAATGAATTCTACACCATTAGTCAAACCGTTCTATCTATTTGCTAGAACAGGTATCAATGGTTTAAATCTTTCATTTAAGAGCACACCTTTATTAGGTGCTTTACATAAAGAGTCTATTGATATTCTAAGACATACTGGTGATGATTATACTCCTCTCTTTAAGTATGGTATAGAGAATGCTAATGATTTAGCTAATGCTAGAAACCTATTTGCAGGAAGACAAGCTGTAGGTGCAGCTACTGTAATGGGTATCAGTGGTATGTATATGGGTGGCCAATTAACTGGTAGCGGTCCTGCTGATAGATCTCTTAAACAGCAGTGGATTAATGCTGGTTGGAAACCTAATCATATATACATTGGTGATGTAGGATTTGACTATACAGCTATGGAACCTTATAATGTTATATGGTCTTCTATTGCTGATATAGGGGATAATATGGAATTAATGGGAAGTGAGTGGGCTGAGAAACGTTTACAAGCTGTTGCATTTGTCTTAGGTAGAGGTATGACAAACAAAACGTATATGTCTGGTTTAGATCAGATGATGCAAGTCATGCAAATGAAACCGGGAGCAATGGATAAAACAGCTGCTAATATACTTAATAATAGTGTACCTCTTGCAGGCTTAAGAAATGAATTTGGTAAGTGGGCTAATCCTCATATGAAAGAACTAAACTCTGATATGTGGACTTCTATTAGAAATAGAAACCAAGCTACTGAATTCTTAGCACAACAACCTTTACCAGAAAAGAGTGATATATTAAATGGTAAACCTATTAGAAATTGGAATATTATTGGTAGATCATTTAATGCTATATCTCCTGTACAATTAGATATTAGAAACGATACACCGGGTAGAAGATTATTAATGGAAAGTAACTATGATCTAAAATCTACTACTTATGCTTATGGTGGCTATTCATTTACTAAAGATGCTCATGTTAGAGCACACTTCCAAAATGCAATCGGTACTGTACCAGTTACAGTTGGATTTAAAAAGTTTGCTAATGTAGAAGAAGCTTTAAACCATCTTGCATCAAGAGATGATGTTAAAAACTCTATAGCTCAAATGCAAGCTGATGGTAAGAATCCAGCAAATTGGGATTTAGATCCTAATCAATATCCTCATAATACTTTAATAGATAATTTAATGAACCAAGCTAGAGCTAAAGCTTGGGCTAAACTTAATCAAGAAGATCATCCGGGATTCCAAAATGTACAAAGATTGAAGACTGAAAAAGATGGTTTATCTGATAGGCAGAGAAAATCTAGACAAGAGATTCTTGAATTTAACTACCCATCAAGACAAGTAGAACAATTCCCTAAGAACTAAATGGCACATACAAAAGTAACAAAAACCTACTCCCAGAATACAGGAGCAGCGAATACATTTAGCTACTCTGGGAGTTTTGATGTATTTAAGGGTACAGAAGTTCAAGTAGAATTAGATAATATTGCTCTAACTTTTACGGCTTCAACCATAAACGAATCCGCTTCACCTAGAGAATATACAGTAGATACATCAGCAAAAACTATACATATTGGTGGCGCTGATTTATCTAGTGGTACTATAATTATAAGACCCGTAACAGACATGGGTGCTCCTACACCAAGAGCGGACTATGCACCGGGATCATCTATTACATCAGCTGACCTTAATAATAACCAACTGCAATTGATGCGGAAGGCTATGGAGTACGACGAGCAGAAGCTTTCTTCTCTTGGTGGTACTATGACAGGTCACCTGACAATGGGTGAAGATCAGACAATTATATTTGAAGGTGCAACAGACGATGCTTACGAAACTACTCTCACAGTTACTGATCCTACAGCTGATCGTACTATTACTTTTCCGAATGTTACAGGTACTGTAGTAACTACAGGAGATACCGCAACAGTTACAGCTACTATGTTAGCAGCTAACTCTG
>VTLG01001336.1_pt1 | contig 13568 bp, 15 predicted proteins | sample 4694571 | NCBI WGS metagenome assembly VTLG01 (sample SAMN12604809, study PRJNA352737) | marine metagenome | biome: ENVO:00000447; feature: ENVO:00000209|ENVO:00000569|ENVO:01000036; material: ENVO:00002151; isolation source: viral sequences binned using virsorter ...
ATATTATACCTGTACCTATATATATATATATAGGTATATAGGCTACAGATCTGAGTAGGGTATAGGGTAGGATATGGGTAGGTTTAGGGTATGATATAGGGTCTATATTATACCTTTACCTTTACTCTCTACCCTTTACCCTATACCATACGCCGAGCCTCTACTTAGGAAAATATTTCCTTATAGATATAGGAAGATATTTCCATGCCTCTGAGACGCTCTCAGAAGCCTTCTAAGACGTTTTAACCTCAATAGCAGTCTATACCCTCGAAAAGTTTTTACGTCGATTTAAGGGTCTTAGGCATGCTTTTTGCCTACTTCATAGACCATAGACCATAGACCATAGACGGTAGACCATAGACCATAGACCATAGACGGTAGGCGGTAGGTGGCTGGTGGTAGGTGGCTGGTGCGAGTCGATACCTACGCCAAAAGTATCAAGACAGTTTAGGCTTTTGGTTTATTGGTTGGATGTTTTTTTGTGGTATGTTTTTGAGTTTTCTTTTTTGGTTTCATGGGCATTTTCAGGTTCAAATTGGTGTTTTTTTGTGTCGAAGGTGAACCTGACGCCAAAGAAGTCACCGGCTTCGCTGTTCAGCCAAACCGTACTTTCCAGTTCCAGTTCTTTTAATTCGCCGATCTAAAACCGAAACATGCTCTGTATTTCTACGTCGTGGAACGAGCGTCGCCTAAACGTCGTTCGGACGGTTGTTCCACTGTTCCGCTTCCAGGCACTGGAACAGTGGAACACCAGTTCATTCCCTACGACAGTGCCTCCATAGGGGCAGCATGTTGTCCTTTTGCTTTAATCGGCCTAAGGGGTGGGGTCTTTTATTTGTCTTTTCATATATTATTTTTTGTTGACAATTCTTTTTGGAATTATTAGAATGGGTAGTTAGAGGGGGCAAATTGCCCTCTTTGTCTCTTGGTAATTTTGGGGAGAATTGCCTTGGGGCGTTGGTTGCTTAGAGAGAGATGGGGAGTAAGGGAGACTGGTCTTTATGGACTGGTCTCCCTTTTTATTGGAGGAATTAACAATGCCGCAAGGTCCAGGCAGGGTCACTTCTGGTGACATGGGTGGTAATTCAGATTTGAATTCGGAACTTAATCGTCTGTTGGGGCACGGCTTAAGGCCGCAGGGCTATGGGGCCGGGTTCGACGCTGATGGTCAGCATCTGTTCGACCGGGCCCTCCTCGACGAAAGGCGGTCTGCTCTTATTCAAGAGAAGCTGTCCCATCTTATGCCAATAGCCCAAAGGTTGGCAGATGGAGTAACTGGTGGGCTTCCCCAGCAATACGGTCCGAAAGGGCAGACCCTCCCTGAGGGCCCGGGGACATATACAAAATATACTCACGGAATGGGAAATACAGCTGACGCCAATAGCAGGCAAATAATCGAGTTGTTGTGGCAATCTTTGGGTTCCCAAAAGCCTATTCAACCTTCGGTTCTCCCTCTTGAGATTGGTCCTGAAAGCGTTACTCAGGAGGCCCGCCAGGATGCCACAGCTCAGGAGCAGGTTTCGAGGCTGTTCAGGTGAGGTTAACGGCAAAACACCATAAGGTTATCCACTGGTTGATCTTGGATCGCGGTCTGAGGCGGGATTCTGGGTCTATAATTGCCAAGCAGATGGGCGTAACCCGCGCTACGCTTTCCAATTGGCGTAATGACGAGGATTTTAAGGCGGAGTTTCAGCGTCAATTAAAACTGTATCGTGCTAATTTTGATGATATCTGTTTAGCTGATCGTAAGGAGCGGGTTAAGGCTCTGGATGGAATATTTCAGGAATTGGGTGAAAAGCAGACTGGAATGAAGGTCAAGGTATTGCAGGCTATTCGTCAGGAGGTTGGTGACGATAAGCAGGTAGTGGAGGTTCAACATACGGGTAGCGTGGGTATTTCGGCTCCTCCCAGAGCAGAGAGTTATGAGGAGTGGATCAAGCAAAATAAGGTAATGGAGTCGAGTCGGGGATTAGAGCGGTCTTCGCCAAGGGCGATTTCTGCTGAATTTTCTGTTCCAGCTATTGAAAAGGCACTAATAGAGAAAGAGGATTTAGATGCCAAATGAATATGGCCCTCCGTATAACAATAAATCTGGGAATGAAGTAAATTCTGGAAATAATACTGAGATCATCCAAAAACTATTGGATATGCTCTCTTCTTCTTCTCTGGGGGGCATTGGAGATGCTGTGGGGGGTGTGATATCGGATTACGATGATGAAGTCAGGGGGCGCAGGGGTCTTCCTGCTGAATCTGAGGATCCATCAGATACTACGGATATTCAGGCTACCGAAGTGTCGATTCAAAGTGCCCAAGGTGGCCAACTGTCAGATGCCGACCATCAGCAGCTTATGCAGCTTCTTTCTAAGTCGAATCTTCCTTCAGATATCATTGATATGATTATCTCACGCCTTGATCCTCCATCTTCCCAAGGAATCGGGTTTGAGGAGGCTGGATTTGATGGTATTTCGGATGAATCTGAGGGAAATGCTTCCCTTGAAGATAAGGTTAAGAAGATATTTAGTGGAGGTGGGCGTTAGAAATGGCTGAATCAAAGAAAAAAGCCAAAAAGAAGGCCAAAAAGAATTCCGTAGTCGAGGATGCCCTTCCTGGGGGGCCTCCTGAGGCTTCTCTTCAGGATTCCCTTCAGGAAATGTTGAATAACCTGTCTACGGCGAATCCAAGTATGGGGTCTGGTGGAGTAGAACTGAGGGTGATGACCCAAAGCGCCTATGCGGCCATAGAATCCCGCCTTATAGCCCTTATTGAGAAATAAATGCCTTGGTCTCCGGCTTCCGACCATAGAGACGAGCCTAAACTCTGGAAGCCCCAGCCCGGCCCTCAGGAAGCGGCCTTAAGAGCGTCCTTTATACCTGAATTATTTTTCGGCGGGGCCCGAGGCGGCGGCAAGTCGGCTTATCTGATAGGCGATTTTGCGGCAGATGTCGCAGAATATGGCGAAAACTGGAGGGGAATTCTTTTCAGAAAGACCTATCCCGAGCTGGATGAGCTGGTAACAGAAGGTAAAAAGGTTCTGTTTTCCGCTTTTCCTGGCACCGAGTACAAGGTGGGGAGCTATGAATTTCGTATGCCAAATGGCTCGATTCTCAGGCTAAGGCATATGGAGACCGATTCAGATGCCGACCATTATATGGGCCATCAGTATCAGTGGGTTGGATTCGACGAGCTAACTAACTGGCCCAACCTTAGGGCATATCATCGGCTTAAGGCTTGTTTGAGGTCGGCGGCAGGGGTTAAGAATCTGCGAGTCCGAGCCACCGGCAATCCGGGAGGCATAGGGCATACAGAAGTAAAGAGATATTTTATAGATCCATCGCCGGACGGCTCTGAGCTTATCGAAGATTCTCAGTCTGAAATGCCCCGGATGTTTATCAAATCCAGGGTTCAGGACAACAGGATCCTACTCGAAGCGGATCCGGGATACATAGATCGGCTGAAATCCATAGGGGATGAACAGCTGATTAAGGCTTGGCTTGATGGGGATTGGGATGCCTTTGTTGGACAATATTTTAGCAAATGGGATGCTACCAAAATACTCGTTCACCCATTTGAAGTGCCGTCTGACTGGCCCATTTTCGGATGCTTGGATTATGGGGAGGCCGCGCCAACGTCTTTTGGGCTGGCAACAGTAGACTTTGATGGTAATGTATATGGCATTTCCGAATACACTCGTGCCGGGGCTTCGGCATCAACGCACGCCTACGAAATAGCCCGACATATTGAAGGGTGCCCCTGGACCGGAGGGCGAATGCCTTCTCAGATCGTTGCTGATCCATCTATGTGGGTAAAAAGGCATCTCCATGAGCACATATCCCAATCTCCAACTGATATTTTTAGGGATCATGGACTTATGCTCAAAAAAGCCAATAATGATCGAATTGCAGGGTGGAGGGTAATGAATGACTACATTTCAGCCCACCATATACCCAAAACTCAACCACAAAGGCCCAAATTTCACCTTTTCAATGGCTGGAACGACTCGGCAGCCGATTCTATACCCTCATTACCAAGATCCAAGACCAATCCTGAAGACGTTGACACAAAAGCCAACGATCACGATGCTGATCGAGTGCGATATTTACTAATGCACTGCTTTACGCCATTTCAATACGAAGAACCTGTTAAACCAGAGCAGTTTGCCGGAGACCAGATCATCAAGGGCCTAAAGATGGCCCATGAGGAGCTTCAATTCGCATGAAAGAAGAGCATCAAGTATTCTGGCAATCGACTTTTAAGACCTGTGAAAAATACATGGCTCCAAAACATGAGCTGTGGCGCAGGTTAATTGCCCAATACAAGCTCGAATATAAAATCAAGGGGACCAAGCAAACCCGGATACCGAAAGTATCCAGGTTTTACCCTCTTACCCGCATGATACTCACCAGTACCATGTTTAATACACCAAAAGTATTAATGCAGGTAGAGCAGAACTCCACCCAGGAGGCTGTTGATATACTGGAGAGAATTGGCAATCAGACCCTGGAACTCATTGAAGCCAAAAATCAAGTCCAGCAAGTCGGATTCGATAGTCTGTATTGTTATTATGGCTGGCTGAAATTCGGAGTTAACCCTAAGGGAGATGACGATATTACTCCTCCCTATGTGGCCAACGACTCAATGGAAAATGGCATGTTTTACGCCCAAAGAGTCGATCCGTTTAACATATATCCAGATCCCAATTGTGCACCGCATGATCCGTTTCAGTCTCGGTTTATTATCGAAAAAATGCTGGTTCCCTTGGAATTTGTTAAAAGGGATAAGCGTTTCGATCAGAGCATCGTTAATCGCATCAATGTCCTGTCTGAGGAAGAAATGCAGGAAGAGATGCTCAATAATACCCATATGGATCAAACGCCCGAAGAAGAGGCTGCCATAAACGAAACAAGGGCAGCTGGTAAATTTGTCGTCCTCAGAGAGGTGCACGACCGCATACACAAGCGACTTTATACCTTTGCACAAGGAGAAAAGGAGCCTATAGAAGATCGACCCCATCCATTTCTTGCAGGGAGGATGGAAGAAGCCATCGATCCAATTTCTGGCGAACCAAAACTTACCGGAGAATTCACGCCTACCGGGGGATTCTTGATGCCAGGAGGGTTCCCGTATGCAGCGTTAACCTTTGATCTTTCACATACCGAGTTGTATGGGTTGCCTATGATGGCCTATGCCGAAGCAACACAGCAGGGCATCGTAGAATCGCTGGCAAGAAGGCGGGGCCTACTTAAAAGAGGCACCAGGATTATCCTTGGGAGCAAGGCCGAACAAAAAGAGAACATGCATTTGGGTGACGAAGTTGAAGAAGGGAAGGACTTGTCTCTCTTGTGGGTAAATGATGTCCACAACGCCTTTTCTGAACTTCAACAAGGAAATCCTCCTCCAGATCAGCTTGGACTTGAATCAGACTATCGGTCCTATGAGGAGCAAACCCTATCAGTTTCCCAACTCCAAGCCGGAGGGGGGCCTCGCAGGACGGCTACAGAAGCCTCCTTGATGGCTTCTTTTGGCCAACTCAACAGGGAGTGGATGCAGTCGAAGGTTGCAGATCTTTACAAGAGAATCGTCATCTCTGCCCTTCGCACGATGAGCGACCAGAGATATACTCCAGAAAATTTCCTTATAAATGTGGCCAGAGATCAAAATGAGCCAATTTTTGAAGCGGTACAAGCCGATATGATGGCAGTGCGCTTCAAGGTTCACATAGAGGCCACTTCTATGAAGCCAATGTTTGAGGAGCTGGAGAGAGAAGACGCACTCGCTTTATTCAACTATACAATAAATCTACCAGAAATACCCAGAGCAGAGTCCATCAAGCACCTCTTGAGGGCCTTCAGGGTTCCGAATATGGAGCGCTTTATTGGAGGAGCCGCCCAATTCGATGCACAAAGAGCGGCTATGACAGAAAATCAGCTAATGCTATTTACGACTCTATCAGGGGCCCCAACTCCAGTGCAGCCACATCCACAGGACGATCATCAGGCCCACATGCCAATTCACCAACAATTCCAACAGTCTGAAGGATTTCAGCGGCTTAACAATATTCAAAAACAGCAAGCCATCACTCTTTTTCAGCAGCATTTGGAGGGCCATCAGCAACTTATGCAGGCCGAAATGCAGCAAGCTGGGCCACAGGGGGGCGGCGGCATTAGGCCAATGGCCGATCAGGCTCGCAGCGGATCAGATGTAGTAGAGTCAGGGTTAAACAAGATTGATTCTGCCGTTCGCAGTTCAGCGCAGGAGATTTCTCAACCTGGAGCCGTGATTAATAGGGATCAAAATTAATGCTACGACGATGGGATTATGAAACTTGCAAATGCGGCCAGCATCATCAGGATACGGTTATTACGCAATCCAAGGTGCCCCAAACACATAAATGCAAGTGCGGCAAGAGGGTTGGATGGATGTCCATGAAGGCAAATCATATCCATGCTACTAAATCCGAATTGTATGGAAGATTTGAGCCTGGATTGGGGACTTACGTAGAGTCTTACTCTCACAAAAAGAAATTAATGAAAGAGATGGATGTTATTGAGGCATCTGACCCGGTAGGCGGCAGCCGGTGTCATAGACCAAGTGATACATCGCCGCGTCAAATAGATGAATCGAATAATTCCACATGGATGGGAATGGAGGATATGGCCAAGGCTGAATCAGAAGCACTTGACAGAGCCTCTCGTGGAGATTTCGATATCAAGTTAGGAGAAATATCATAATGACCCAGATTCCAATGGAAGCTGTAAGCGATAATGGGCACGTCGAAGCTGAGGTCGCTACTTCCGATTTTGAGATAGGATCAGACCTTCTCGAAAACGTCGGAGAGGTAGACGTATCCGAGGGAACCGAGACCCCAGATAGAGCTTCAGGCTCAACCGAGGAATCAAACACTCAGGATAATAATATCGATTTAGATATTATTGATCCTGAAAAGATGCACACCATAAGTCCAGAGGAGGCCAAGCATTTACATGCTGACTACACCCGCAAAACGCAGTCTCTTGCGGATGAACGTCGGGCTAATGCTCAGACAGCTTTGCGGTTGCAACAACTCGAACAGCGCCTAAATGAACGAGTGGACCGCCTCGCAGCCGGAGACCAAGTTTCTCAGGAATCACAAGATCCATTTGCAGACCTGAGAGAACGTCTTGACCAGGACGAGGCGAGAGCCGTGGATGTTATCGATCAAATCGATACTATTCGCAATGGACAGTTTCGAGATGAGACCAACCAAAAAATTGACCAGCTGGCTAATGCCATGAAGCGCGTTTTACAGCTCACGGTACAACAGATGGGTCAAAAAGCTGAAGTTGAAACTGCTAACTTTAGAGAAACGTATTCGGATTGGGATAGCACTTTGCCACAGAGAAAGGCAATGGCGAATAAGATCCCTAATCCGGCTACAGGTAAGCCTTATACCCAAGAGGAAGTACATCGGATGGTAAAGGGCCTTTCCTCTCAAGAGTCACAGCAATTGCAACAGAGCGACAGAAGGGCTCGCAGGCAGCCTACAACGCTGCCCCCTTCAAATCGGCCAACGATTGACTCAGGTGGTAATTTTACAGACACCGAACTGACATCTGCTATGCAGGATTTAGGTTTTGCATAGATAAAAAAGAAAGGAACTAACCTTGCCAGCTTCATCGACTACCGAAACATGGGATGCGGCATGGACGCTTACCATGAGAGCCAAGAAGAAAAGGCTCACTGATAATATTGCAGATGCGTATCCGACCCTTGATCGATTCAAGAAGTCTGGAGTTCTTGAGACCGAAACAGGCGGCAAAGAGATACAGGAAGACCTGATGTACGGGTTGGGAACGTCGGAGTGGTTTGATGGCTACGATGTCCTCTCGACCAATGCAACAGACGGTATCACTGCGGCGTTCTATTCGTTCAAGTACAACGCTGTTCCTATCGTCATTTCTATGACGGAAGAAAACGAGAGCCGCAAGAGCGACTCTGCTGTAAAGCTGCTGGCTGCCAAAACCCAGCAGGCTATGACCAAAAGTTTTGACACCATCAATGCGGCCCTCCACGGAGCGCAGTCCGGTAAGTCCATGTTGGGCCTACAGGATGTTGTTGCCGAAGGCACCTCTACCACCCTCGGCGGTATAAGCGTAGCCAGTAACTCGTGGTGGGACAATCAGCGTAGGGATGGCGGCGATTTCGACAGCCAGTCCAACGACATCTACCTTGGGCCGCAGGAAATGGGTCTTTTGTGGAATAGTTGCTCAGAGGCCAATGATAAGACCAATCTTATCATCTCCTCGATGACGTATTACGGGCAGTACGAGTCCCTCTTTGAGGGCACTGGTTATACTCGTTTTACAAGCAGCGGCAATAGGTCTGGTCCGAACTTTGGTCTGGGTGCCGAAGGAGACATTACGTTCCGGGGCGCTCCTGTTATTGGCGACAGAGACTGTGTGAGCGATAGCATGTACCTGCTCAACACCAAATATCTGAAGCTGAAGATCCAATCTGGCCTGAACTTCGCAAAAACTCCGTTCAAGGAGCCGTCGAATCAGATGGCGAAGGTTGCGTTTATCGTTACTGGCGTTGAGCTGGTTACGAACAACCGTCGTCGTCAGGGCCTGATGTACAATATCACGTAGAAGTAGTTTAATTTTGTTTTTCCATTTCTTGCCCCCAAGTCAATGGGGGTTCTTACCCTGACCATAGGGGAAAGGAAGATATAAGATGGCAGATCAGATGATTGGTGGGGGACAGCAGAACGCGATTGGTTCTCGTGATCTCCCCAAAGCTAAGGGCCAAGGCATTATGGAGGAATCTTCAACCCAGAAAGCACCAATGGGTACGAAGCTGGAGTTTGATGATGGTCGTGTCTTTCGATACGCCAAGGCTTCGGCTGCGATTTCTTCCAGCCTTGTTGTTAGCGTTGCCGATACTTACAGAGATCCCGCTGATACCAATGATACGTTTGTAGCTCAGGCTGCTGGGTCTACGGATTTCAAGGTATCGGCGAGGGCAGGCGATACTGAGAACGAGTATGCTGGTGCCTACTTTGCTAATATTACCAATGGCGAACAGTATAGAATTAAGTCCAATACGGCGGCTGCTACGGTAAACGGTGTGTCCAGTACGGTCATATTTACTTTGTATGACCCGCTCAAAACGGCCATTGCCACTGATAATGATTATCTAATCACTCCGAGTCCGTATGCTTCGGTCATAACAGCTACCGCAGTCGCTGGCTCATATGACCGGCCTGTCGGGGTCTCCCCGATAGGAGTAACCAGCGGGTATTACTTTTGGCTACAGACCGAGGGTATTGCCTTAATCAAGGTTGACTCTAATGTTGCTACAACAAGAGGGACTCCTGTTACGCTATCGGATGGCGACGCAGGGTGCGTCGAGGATCAAAGCGCATTAGCATCACCTATTATTGGAATTTGCCATACACAAGGTGCTACCGGTTCGTACAGCGGAGTCCTGCTTAATCTGCATTAGTTTTTTTCGGGGTGGGGTTCGCCTCACCCCGAAAATATTCATTTGAAAGGATAATCATGGCAAAAGCACATACGCCAAGCGAAGCCGAGTTTATTGATGATGTAATTGTTGGAGATTCCACCTCTGGTGGAGTAGATCAATATATTAGTGCCATTGAGGCCAGCACCGAGTCCCAGAAGGCGAGATTGCTTCGGGCGTTGGGCGTAGGGGCCGCCATTAAGCCCCAAAGAAAGGCAAAAAAACAAACCAATCAGCAAGCCAAAAATCACGTATTGGCTCACGGAGAGGTTCAGCATCCAGATTTTGACAATGGAGATCCCTTCTATCCGAAGCCATCAGAGGGCATGGTGGCGGGTCTTGAGGATCGAGCTATGCAAATAAGCAAAGATAGAGGTTGGCCAGAGAATCCAAAGGCAGAAGTAACAGCGAAGCAACTGGCCACTGCTGTTATGAGGAGAAAACACCTCCAGGCAGAGCATGGCGGCGCTACAACTACGATAACTGCGCGTGAGGCAGAGGATAGATATGGCATAAATTCTGTCGATCCTGACGACCTCGCTATGATTGCCGCAGAGGAGTTTTCAACAGATATACCAGTAGCCGATTTTAATGAAATCGGATTTTCGGCAGACGAAGGCAGTGTCCGATAAGACACTTGTAAAATCAGCGGTAGTCAATGGCGAGTTGGGAATTTTTGTTAGGGTTGAAACTGACGACCTTGAAATTACCGGAACAACTGGAGCCCTGAAGGCTCCTACGCTTACTACGACTCAGCGAAATGCACTGACTGCATCAAATGGGATGATAATCTACAATAGCACGCTTTCCACTATGCAAGCGTATGCCAATGGGTCTTGGGTTGACTTGGGTTAAAATTGGAATAGGCCATGCTGCTATCTGAAGCGATTGATATGACAATCAGAAGGACGGGCCTGAATTTGTCTAATACCGACAATAGAAATCAGGCTCGGCATTACCTTAATGCCATTTCCAATCGAATTACTGGAAGGGCGAAGTGGTGGTGGGCCTACAAGACGGCTGACCTTACTACCACCTCTACATTGACTGTATCTAATATTACCCTCGGGACTTTTGAGGCCGGGGAAAGGATTACTGGAGGAACCTCCGGCAAAACAGCTACGATTGCTACATCATATGATGCGGCTAATTATTCAACAGCCATACACTATCATACTCCAAGCGTGTCCACGGACTTTAATTCTGGAGAAACCATAACCGGCGGCCTCTCTGGGGCCAATGCGACAGCAGGCGCTGATGTTGAGACCCGCACTTATGTGCTGGCCAGCGACGTTCTCACCCCTTTCTCTTTTGTAGATGAAACCAATGGCGAAACCTTGCCCTTTAAGGGCTGGGATTGGTTTGACGCAATGGATCCAGAGCAAGATGAGACTGGCGACGTGGATGCCATAACTATTGAGGGCATAGATGCTACTACCGGGCTCATAACCATTGCAATGTATCCGTTGCCCTCGACAAGCAGTGAGACTATTCGGTATCGGTATTTGTCCTACATCCCAGACTGGACTGAGAGCAACGACACCGATAACCTGGATAAGTATTTGCCGCAGATATTGCAGCCAGCCCTGTATTTTGGCGCAGCAGAGCTATATTGCCAGGAAAAGGGGGACAGTGAGTCTGGGAATGAGAACAGATCCGAATATGCAGATGTAATAGATACGGCACTTGACCAAAACTTGCGTATATGGGGTAATCGTAATTTCCGCCGCATGGGAGACGAGGGCCTTGGTAACGGGTTTAATTTTACCGTCAACGAGGGTAGCCTTAGCGCATAATGGCCATACGCGAAGCGGGTGATATCCAGTTAGGCCCTTGGGGAATTGATGGCGGGGTGCGATATGACCTCGCGGTTGAAGACGTATCGGCAACAGAAATATCCAGCATGGAAAACATGCGGATCAATCCCGCAGGTGCCGTAGAGACGAGATTTGGTACAAAATCTTATGAAAATGCAAATAACGACGGATTTACAACAACTCTTACTTTGTGTGCAGAATTTACGTCCAATACAGATGTAAATCATGTTGTAATTGCTGCTGGCAGTGAGCTTTATAAATACAGTTCTGGGTGGAGTAGCATTAAGGGCAGCCTCACGTTAACGGCTGGAGATGAGCATACTTTTGAGTGGTGCAACGCCGATGGCACTATTTATGCAATAAATGGTGCCGATGTTCCCTTCAAGTGGACTGGGACCGGCAATGCTGCCGCTGCCGGGATTGATGGTCGTTTTTCTGATGCTGAACATATTGCATATTGGGATAATCGGGTTTGGTATGGCAATGTAGATACTGATTACGACAAGCTGTGGCATACAGATATTGCAGACCATGATACAATAGGGTCTTCGTCTTTTTATTTATTGGGATCAAAAATCACCGGCCTTTATCCATCTAAGGATTTTTTGGCCATCCATACAAGAGGCGGAATACACACCCTGAGACCTACGGGGAACTCAACCATACCCTATCAGCTCACTCCAATAGCCTCCCTTGCTACAGTATGCGGAAGGGGGATAGTGTCCCTGCCCAATGATGACCAGCTTTTTATACGGAAAGATGGAATTTATAGATGGGACGGGGAAGGGCAAGCTGAAAAAATTAGCCATTCATTAGATTTGGGATATTGGCCTGATGTAAATACAGACAAGTTAGAAAAGGCCCATGCCCTGTATTATCCTGCTGAGTCAGAGGCATGGTTTTGGCTGCCAAAGGGTACGGGTGTCAGAAATTCAGAGATCATGATTTATTCAGATAGGCATGAAGTTTGGTTTGGTCCATATACCGGGACCGATACTTACTTTGATCGAAATTGCAGTGCGCTAATTGATGAAAAGCCCCACGCTGGCACGTATGCCGCCTCTGGTGATATTGGCGGCAAGCTGGAAAATCATGCTCCTAATAATCATTATAATGATGACGATGATACTGCTGGTGGAATAGCCATCGATCAATATTTTCGCACTGGATCACCATCTCCTAATGGTTCAGCAGAGCGACTTAGGTGGAGATATGCCAGAACTTATTTTGACTCTCTTGGCGACTTTAATGTTGACGTATCACAAGAATCATCTGGAGTTATTGGGACTACGGAGAAATTAAGTACCGTTGGGGGGTTTATTCTCGATGCTGATCTCACTGATAGAGCAGAATTAGGATCCGTAAGAATGTTGTCTCAGGATACGGAAATGTCAGAATATGACCCTCATAGTTCGTTGAAATTCTCGAATAGCATACTTAATGATAGGATGCGTATTAGGCGTACCCATCTTGTTTATACCACCATAGGTTACAAACGCAAGCGTAAAGTTGGAGTCGAATAATGTCATCAGGCGGCTCGTTTTCAAACATGGATCCACGGTATGGGCAGACCCAAAGAGGGCGGAAGCAGAAGCTGCAAGAGGACTGGGAGTCCTCTCGAAAGGCGCGGGATGATAGGGGAATCAATATTAGTGGATGGGGTGAGGGATCGGCGCTTAGGCCCGAATTTATAGGAACAGAATGGGCCGATTATAAAGATTACATGGGTAGCTATAATCCCTACCAACCAATGATGGATCAGGATGAATGGAATAGAAGATTTCCCAACTGGGGGCAGTTTAATCCCGCTCCCACCAGTTTCCATGAACTCTATGGTGCGAATCTGGAGCGTGACGGTGGTGGCTTTGGTTTAGGGGGCCAAGGCGGCCGAGGTCAGGGCGGACAGGCATCCATTGGGCAGAATCCCTCAGGATATAGCTGGTTTTCTCCGGGAAGTGAGGGGAGCGGCTGGTCTCCAATGGGAGGGGGCTTAGATAATCTTGGTTCGATGGACTTCTCCAGTATCCCGGTGGAAATGGATGGAGGGGGACTTGATTCTCAGTTTTGGAAAGATTTTTCTCAGACGGGAAGATTAAATGAAGGTCTTCTTGGAGACATTCAAAGGCTCGAAGCGGCTCCTGGGCTGGCTGCCCAAACTGGATTTGATAGTGGTTTTATAAATCAACTTGATAGGCTGGATCGAGATATAGAACGTATTGGCAGGCAGATTGGCGGCCTATCTGTTGATGATCT
>VTLG01002000.1_pt1 | contig 13568 bp, 6 predicted proteins | sample 4694571 | NCBI WGS metagenome assembly VTLG01 (sample SAMN12604809, study PRJNA352737) | marine metagenome | biome: ENVO:00000447; feature: ENVO:00000209|ENVO:00000569|ENVO:01000036; material: ENVO:00002151; isolation source: viral sequences binned using virsorter ...
AGTTTGACTTTATAGATCTTCCAGAACCGATACAAAATTACATCAAAGCCAGAGCAGCTACCCTTGTGTCTGGTAGAATAGTAGGAGACGACGATCAGTATGCACGACTCAAATCTCAAGAATTAGAAATGAGAGCCTTAGCAACTGAATACGAAACTAGCCAAGGGCAGTTTACTATGTTTGGTCATCCACAAGACGCTCAAAACTACTATCAAAGCTATCAACCATTTCACGCTTTACAACGATAATGCCAGCAGTTACTCAGCGAGTTGATGATTATCTTGGTGGAGTATCTAGACAATCTGATGATAAGAAACTTCCCGGTCAAGTCGAGGAGTGTATCAACGGCTATCCTGATCCAACCTTTGGTCTTACAAAGAGACCGGGGTTTCAGCATATAGGAAATCTAGGTACTGGCACTACATATGACAACTCTAAGTGGTTCTTTATATCTAGAACCGATGATGAAAAATACATAGGCTGTATTACACCAGCGTCAGGAGGCTCTACAGGAGCCATTGCTATCTGGAACGCTGTAACCTTTGCCGCATGCACTATTACGTACGGTACAGGGGCACAGGCATACCTTACAGGAACACGTACAGACTATGATATACTGACTATACAAGATAAATCTATAGTTACAAATAAAACTACAACAGTAGCTAAAAATGCTGACCCTACATTTAATGCTAATAGACAGGGTACAATTAAAATATCAGGTACATCAGTAGATACTAAATACAATGTAACTGTAGCTGGTTCAGCGATTTCAGAATATACTTCTCCTAATAATGCTACATACGATACAGTTCTAACAGAATTAAAAAGTCGTATTGATGGGTTAAGTATCTCAGGTCTGACTACAACAAAATTAAAAGATAGTATACGTTTAACACGTAACGCATCATTCACACTTACTGGTACAGCTGGTCCATTTAACAACCAGATGACTGTATTTCAAGATCAAGTACCTACATTAGATGAGCTACCAAGTGAGTCAGTACATAACCATGTAGTTAAAATTATTAATAGTGGTGCATTAACTAAAGCATATTATCTTAAATATGTAGCTAACAACAGCACATCTGGACCGGGTTATTGGACAGAGACATTAGATCCTAGCAAATCCACAGGTCTAAACAATGCTACTATGCCGCATGAGTTAGTTAATACAAGTGTTAATAACTTTACATTTCAGCGTATAACATATGATGCAAGAGCTGTAGGTGATGATGACACTAACGATCATCCATCATTTGTAGGTAATAAAATAACTCAATCGTTTTTCCATAATAACAGATTAGGTTTCTTATCTGGCGACACAGTATCCATGAGTCAGTCAGCTAAGTTTTTTAATTTTTATCATACATCTGCACAGATTGTTACAGACGCAGATCCTATAGATCTTAGTGCGAGTACAGTTAAGCCTGTTGCACTTCATAGTGTGATACCGTCTACTCAAGGTTTGGTGTTATTTAGTGCTAACCAGCAGTTTCTTATGGGATCTAATGATGGTATACTAACACCAACTAAAACAGTTATACGGACAATAGCTAACTATGAAATGGATACGGTTATTGACCCTGTTGACACTGGTACTACAATTAACTTTATCAGTAAGACCCCTAGTTATACTAGAGTCTTCGCTATGGTCACACGTGGAGAAAACGAAAACCCACAGGTAGCGGACATAGGTAAAGTGGTAAATGAGTGGATACCATCTTCAGTCGATACATTAATCTCTAGTGCTCAGAACCAGTTTATTGCGTTCTCAGGTCAATCTAGTAGATACATATATTTCTTTAGACAGTATGTTGAAGGTACTGAAATAAACTTACAGACATGGTTTAACTGGCAAGCACCCGGTAACGTACAAACTATAGCAGCAGATTCTGACGAATTTTTTGCTGTAACAAAACAAGGCGGACAGTTTACACTCAGCAAAGCTAGTCTAAGTCAAAGTCCTGACGATGCTATTATTGTTAACAATGATGGTCAAAGACTAAATCCATGTATAGACTTATATGCTACAGCTAGCTCAGTAGTCTGGGATTCTACTAATGAATTTTCTAAATGTTTTATTCCTTATAACGATGCTACTAACCTGACCCCTGTGTTAATAATTAAAGGTACTACAGCTACAGGTCAGTTTATTGAATCTGGATTTACTATATCCCCAGAGCGTGTAGTAGAAAGTGGTAACACATATTTTAAAGTTCCATTTAAAAACTTGACAAGTGTAGCAAGTGATGTTATAGTAGGATATAAATATGACTTTGATGTAACATTACCTAAGACATATTATAAAGTAGATGATGATATGAAAATTAGTGACTATACTGCTAATCTTACAATAGCTCGTATGAAGTTTGCTGTAGGTCTATCAGGAGTTATGGGTTTTAAACTTAAATCTAAAGGTATACGTCAAGGTAAACGTGAATATACAGGTGATGGTAGTACCACAGTATTTAACTGGGACCCATCTGACATCAGCTATGTTGACAGAGATCAGATAAAAGTTAAAGTTAATAATGTTGTAACTACAGCTTTTACAGTTAATAGTGATACACAGTTAACACTTAATACAGCACCGGCAAACGGAGCTACTGTACTTATATACCTTGATGAATGGTATAGTTTAAATCCAATAATTAAAGCAGATCAATACTTAGCTAATGATATACCTATATCAGATCACACTATATTTACATTACCTATACATCAAAAAACAGATAACTTCACACTAAGATTATTCAACGACTCACCGTTCCCTGTCTCTTTAAACTCTATGATGTGGGAAGGAATATACTCACCTAGATTTTACAGGAGGACATAAATGGCTATATGGGGACCAATAATTGGTGGAGCTATAGGACTGTTTGGAGCACATAAAAGTTCACAGGCAGCCAAATCAGCAGCCAATACACAGAATGAAGCAACAGAATCTCAATATCAATATGATATGCAAGCTTGGGAAATGCAAAAACAAGCTGCTATTGCTGATAGAGAGTTTGCTGTACAGGAAATACAAGCTAAAGCTGAACAAGAAGGACAGATAGCTGCATATAAAGATGCTACAAACCTAAGAACATATAATTATAATTTACAAATCCGTAACATGGAACAAGATACCAATGAACGGATGTATGAGAAATCTGATAATATTTACTTAGGTCAGACAACAATGAATCGTCTGGAAGAGCAAGCATCTTTAAATGATGAACAACGAAAACTTAAAGAGATAAGAGCAGAAAATTTATATGAACAGAATGATGAGTACCTTGACTATTTAATAGCAGAGGGAGAAATCAGATCGAGAGGTCAAACTGGTAGATCAGTTGATAAAGCTCGAAGTACCAAAATGTTAGAATTTGGAACTAAATTAAATTTATTAGATTTAGCATTAAATAACGCTACAGCAGAATCAGAGAGTACAGTCAACCAAATAAGTCGAGGACGAATCGTTGCTGACCTAAATGCTTACGCATCAAAAATGTTAGATCCCGGTATCTTACCAACACCAGTACAACCGTTACCAACACCTCAAGCACAATACATGTACCCACGGGTATTTGAAGATTATGACTTTGGACCACAACCTATCAGGGGAGCAATGGCTTCTCCTTCAGCAGCAGCTACTAGAGTCTGGGGAACATCATTAACAAGTCTTGCAGGCGTCGCAACGGATATAATCAACGCATTATAAAATGGCAAAAAGGAGTAAAAGTCTTCGGAGGTACGCTTCCGGAGGCAATCCACGATACAGTACTTTGGATGCTGGCTTAACAGCAATGAGACAGCAGTCCGATACTCAAATCAGACAGTTAGAAAAGCTCTCCGGTCAACGAGAGAGACAAGATAATATATTCCTCGATTCTTTAAAAGGTAAGCTCTCACGGGAAGCTGATAATAGAAAAGAGAAATATGAAATAGAAGAAGTCACTCCCCGTAAGATGAGGGCTGATGCTTTGGAAAAAAATAACCAAAGATTACAAGAGCGATTTCAACAAAAGATAAAAGAACAAGATGATTTAGCAGCTACATGGGGGGAGTTAGCTCCCTCTCTTGCTAAAGCTGGTACAGAACTTTGGTCAGCTAGTAGAGGATTTCTCGATACACGAGCTGCGGTTGATGATTACGAAGATCTTATAAGAAATGGTACTTTAGATAAACTATCTCAGTTTCAAGTAGCAACTGATAAAAAGGGTCAGAAAATATTTGGTGATTATACAAATCTTTTTACTAGCCGTTTATCTCACTATTTAAAAACTGGTGATATTAATGCAAAGAAAGAAGCTGAAGTAATGTTATATCAGCTTAAAACTAATAATCCTAAATTACGGGATAAATTAGTTGCTGATGTAAAAGCTGATATTAGTAGTATTATTCGTGATACTATTGCTATGGTTGAAGACCCAGAATCTGAGAGTCCAATAAAGGTAGATCATAAGAATGTAGCTTCAATTATACATTTTCGTGGTGTAGAGCTTTGTAGACAGTTAGGAATTAATCCTAAGTCTAAGTCAGGTTTAGAAATACAGAAAGCTTTTAGATCTGAAGGTCTAAAGTATGAACAACAATATACTTTTGGTTACGAATATAATCGAGATTCAGCAGTAGTTAATGGTCAACCTGATCTTATTAAAGTTTCACATAAGGATAATGATTATGAAGGTGCTAATAATAATTGGAAAATTATGGTTAGTACTTACCAATCTTTACCTGTACAAAGTAGAAGTGGAGAATGGTCTGCACCTATTAATGTTAACCCGATAGAGTCCTTTAAAGATTTGCTGAAGGAACAGATGCACAATCCAAGGTATGCTAATAATTATACCTTGTTTGCTGAAGAAATGTATGGAAAGAACGCAGCCAATCCTTATGGTTATGTAATTGTAAATCCAGAAGGTGATACTAATAAGAAACATAATCGTATTCTTGGTAAGCATCCTAATCTAGAAAATGAGATGCTTATAGAATGGAGTAGGATATATGATAATGTTAAAAAAGCAGAACAAAAATCAACCGAAGCTAAATACGCAGCAGAAGCTGGACCTTTTATTGATTCTGTTAAAAACGGAGACTTTAAAGGAAAGGATGCGGAATTATGGAAAGCCTTTGATAAATATAAAAACAACCCAGTAGTTAAAGCAACAATAGGACGTAGCCTAGCTTTTTCAGATGAGACAATAAAGAAAGACCTTCTTAAGAGTCAGTTATTCAGAGACTTGCGTTCTGGAAATACAAGTGCTATTATAGACTCATGGATTTCTGCACCAGAGGGAGATCAAGATATTACTTGGGCTCATGATAACCTTTTTGAAATAGCAGATCTAGAAAATGTAGAGCTTAATAAGTTAGACAATCATTTAGTTGACATGGGTGATAAAAATCTCACAACTATTATAAAAGATAACCCACTAACTCAAAGTCGACATTATTCTACAAATGAGATTGCCAATGATGCCGCTGCATTTATGCTTAATTACTATGTAAATAATAGAAATAAATTTGATAGTTCTAATGCTGCTTGGGAAGCATCAAAAGCTCAACTTAATTTTATGTTAGGAATTGATGCTAATGGTTTACCTATAGACCCAGATCCAGATACAAGAATTAGAGGTCATGGTGAGTTTAAACATAGAGTCGGTAACACTGGAGATAATCGAATAGTATTTTTAAGCAAAGTAGGAACAGTTTATGGTAATACATCATCAGGAGAAATAAAAGAAGTACTTGATGGTAACAAGACTAAAAAACAGAAAAGTAATTTTCTTTTGGATGCTGTTGCTATTCAATCTCAAGATCATTTTTCTGATGCACTGCTTTTAGAAGCTGCCGCTACAAACGGACATACAGCTAATCATCCCCTACTAGGACAGGTTTACCCACATTTAAAAGCTTTGGGTATGACTAGAAAGGAGTTCTTACAAGAAGTAATTAACAAGAGATTTCCCAACACTAAAGAGCAGAAAGATATCTTTGTAGAAACAGTTGGTAGTGATTGGTGTGATGAGCACTTTAAGCCTGCTCAAAATATAAAAAATCCAAACGACAAACTTATGGGAGTATGTATGGATAGAGTTTCTAAACAAACAAATACACCCATATCAATATTAGCTTTATATGCAAGTGCTCTTCCAAAAGTAAAGGAGTTCTTACTAAAAGAAAGAGATGAAATTCAAGCGGAGGAAATAGATGGAGCAGAATAATTTAGATTTAAGAGATACATTTTATCCAGAAGGGGTAAAAGAAAAAGAACAAGAAGTAACCCCAACAACTACTGTAGATGCTGCTCCTGTATTCCCTGCACCTTTCAAAGCAACTTATGGTAATAGCTCAGTAGATCTATCTATCAAAGAGAATAACGATAAGATGCTAGAAGAGTATGATGCTTATTGGAATGAAAGAGACAAAGATCAACGTCAGATTTTAGGTGATGAGTTTCATCAAAAATACTATGGTATGTCTTTAGAAGAAGCTAGATTAGCTAAGAGACAGAACATGGGTAGTATGTATGGATCATCTAATCCTTTAAAAGTTTTAGACGATACATTCCAAGGTCTATCTGCACCCGGTTTAGGTCTTGCAGATTTCTTTGTTGATGCAGCTGGTACTATGATACCCGGCATGGACAGAGTAGATGACTGGTGGGATGAACAGACTAAATTAGATAGTGAGTGGCATCAGCAATTAAGACGTGTATCGTCTATTGTATTACCTTCACTATTATTTTCTAAAGCCGCTGACACTCAGCTGACGAAGTTACTACCAGCTGCTAAACGATTTGGTCTAAAATGGTGGGGTAATCTTTCAGCAACTATGGCTGTACATGGATTAGGTGATGCTACAATCTTAGGTCTTAGTGATGTTGGAGAAGATGATACACTTACTACAACTGTGAGTGAAATGTTCCCTGAGACATTCGGACCTAAAGGTAGAATACCACTTCCCGAAGCATTTAGAACTACAGATAGTGATAGCCCCGGTGTTAGAAAAAAAAAGAATATGCTTGAATCTGCACCTTTTAGTATATTTGGAAGTATCTTAGGTATTTTCTTAAATAACAATACTATGGGTGGTGCTAAGAAAGTCATGCAGTGGATGGAACCTTTAGATAGTGACGCTGTACGATATAAGAATCTTAGTCAACAGATAGGAGCAGATGCTGAACAGCTAATACGTTTACAAGAAATAGATCAACTTTTATCTATGGGTGGTGATAATCTTAGTAAACAAATGCAAGATATTCTAATCAAGGAGAAGCTACAGATTGAAGATCTAATCGGTAGTGCGAAGAATATTGATGATGGCATGAAGCAGATAGGTTATATTGATGATATTGAAACTGATGCTGCTATTGATCGTAAGCTTGAAAGTGCTGAACAATTAGAATTAGATATCAATGCGTCTGGATTAGATCCCGATATAAATAAAGATCTATTGTCTGATGCAGCTACTGCAAAACAAACTACTCCTCCGGGAAATGTAGCACGAAACATGGCTGATACTACAGCTATCAAAAATGGTACATCAGCTGGAGACCCTGCACCTATTATTACAGATGCTATGAGAAAGAAAGGTCTCATGGTTGGTGATACTTCTAGAGATGCAGTTATGGGTGTAGCTGAGACTGCTAGAGAAGCTGGTAGATTTAATGCTCTTGTTGATGGATTTAGAATTAGTGCTAAAGAAATGAACGCAGCAGCGTGGGGTATATATCAAGATATTATAGATCCTGATGCAACTGTTAAAGATATTAAACAACTATTTCTTGAAAACAGAGACGTTAAAAACCTGTTAATGGGTAAATTTAAGGTTGAAGTTATTAACGAAGATCAAGCAAGGGCAGCAGCATTTGCTATGAGATACTTAACTGACAAATTCTTAGGTAGAGATATTGCTAAATCTTCTGCTAGAGTTATGGATACTCTTGGTAGAGAAGCTGCTACTATCTCACAAGCTATTACTGATATGGCTCCGGCTATTGACGATAACCGTGCTATGGATATCATCATTGACAAGCTATTATTTTTAATGGATGAGTATGCTCTTAATAAATATATATCTGGTTGGTCGTTGCGTAATAAAAACTGGTTCGATCAATTACCTCCAGAAACAGCACAAGAAGGTATTGAAACATTATTAAAAGAATTTCATACAGCAGAAAATGCTATACATGCTAAGAACTTAAAGTTTACTAAAGAACTTAAAAGGTTATACAAAGAAATGCCAGAAGCTATACGTCCTTTAGTTGATGCTTTTGCACATACTAATGGTGATGTAGATAGCTTTGCAAAACTTATGAGATGGGCAGCTGAACAAGTTACACCAACTGGACTACTTAAAAGTCCTGATCCTAAAAACTTGAACTTGTTTGCAAAAGGTGCTTGGGCAGTAAGATACAATAATATGTTAGCAGGTATATCAGCTTTCAGAGCTGGTGTAGGTAATGGAGCACAGCTTATCTTAAGACCTATGACTGCTATTTTAGGTCATGGTATTACTGGTAATATAGAAGGCGTTAGACGTACTTTATATTATAATGGTGCTATATGGGAAACTAACAAACGTGCATTAACAGATGCGTTTCAAATGATGAAGAAAACCCATAAAGATCCTACTGCTATGTTACAAGCTTTTCGTAAAGATTATGTGTTTAAAACAGATAAAGCTTGGGATATACTAGATAATGTAGCAAAGATATGGGAACAGCAAGGTAACTGGGGTAGAGCTTATCAGTATAAAACAGCTGCTACTCTAAAACAACTTGGTGGCATGAAAGGGTTACGTTATGGCATGACTGCTATGGTCTTTCCTGACGTATTTACTAACACACATCTAGCTCACTATTTATCTAGGGTTAAAGCTTACGAAGATGTATTTAATGAATTTGGTAGTGTATATAAGCAAGAAGCTTTATTAAAAACACTCGAGAAAAAGTATTATGATTCATTCTTTGATGCTGACGGATTAGTTAAAGATAAGGTATTAAGATCAATAGCAGGGGAAATACAACTTAATCTAGATGATGGTATGTCAAATTGGCTAAACGAAGCTACTACAGCATATCCTATTCTAAAAGAAGTTATGGCATTTCCACGTACTATGAGTAACTCAATGAAAGCTGCATCATCTTGGACACCTGTTAGTTTAATTCCCGGATTAAATAAGTATAGTAAAACTATATACGCTAGATCAGCAGAAGATATCGCTGAAGCTTTACTAGAACATGGCATTGTTGCATCTAGAGAACCTTTTGCAGATGTTATCTTTGAAAATCTAAAAGCTGAATATATAGGTAGATTAGCTTTTGGAGGTATGTTAAGTAGTACATTATTTGGTTATGCTCTAGCTGGTAATATACGTGGTAATGGACACTACAACGCATCTCGTAGAAACAAAGAAAGAGATGAAATGGGATATAGACCTAAGACTATTAAGATTGGAAATAAGTGGTATAGCTTTAAAGGTATTGTAGGTATAGATCATATCTTAACTCTTGTAGGAGATATGGCATATTACTTACGTGATGCTGATGAGCATGTACTCGAAAACTTTATGGCTAAACTTACATGGACTATAGGTGCTACATTCTTAAATGAGTCTCCTTTAGCTGGTGTAGAACCATTGTTTGATGCTCTTAATGGTAACGTCCGTGCATTTAGAAGACTTGTAGCTCAGAGTGCTAGATCTTGGATTCCACAAAGTGGGACTTTAGGAGTAATAGCAAATGCGATTGACTCTGCTCAAAAAGATTTAGGTGATGAATGGACTGATTATGTTAAAAACAGTCTACCCGGATTTAAGAATACCTTACCTAATCAGGTAGATTTCTGGACAGGTACACCTTTAAACGATATCAATAATCCTGTACTCAAAGTATTAAATGCAATTAGCCCTATTAAGGTTAGTGAAGGTGAAGAGCCTTGGAGACAGTGGTTAATGGATATAGGTTATAATGGTCAGTCAATGTTAAAGATGGATTCTACAGGGTCATACGAGTGGCCTAAAGAAGCAGTAGAAGAAATAAATACAATTATAGGTGGCATGGAGCCATATAAAGAGATACAAAGAATTATGAAGACTAAGCGTTATAATGATGAGATTTCAGCGATGAAGGATCATAGAAAAAATAATGCTGAACTTGATAAAGATAGAATTAAACTTAAAACTGATCTCCTACCTGTACATCAGGAAATAAATATGGTGCTTCGCAACTATCAAAAGTTAGCCGAACAGATATATTTATCAGATAAGCCTGATATTCGACAAGCTATTATAAACGCTCAAGAAGCTAAGGCAAAACTTAAAACTGGTGACGTAGAAGGAGCAGCTAAAATACAATCTAAGGATTTAAAAACACGCAAACTAATTAATTACGGTAACTAAGGCTTATGGCTGTTACACAAAACTCTTATACAGGTAATGGCTCCACCACCAATTACTCTTTTACATTTCCATATCTTAAGGCATCAGACATAAAAGCAAGTCTTGATGCAGTCGATACAACGGCTTTTACATTAGCCAATGCAACGACAGTACAATTTAATACTGCTCCAGCTAACGGAGTTAAAATCAAAATATTTAGAGAGACAGGTATTGACAGCCTATCAGCTACATTCTATGCTGGTTCAGCTATAAAATCAGAAGATCTTAACGACAACTTTACACAGAACTTATACGTTACACAAGAAGTGAATGGTCGTTATCTTAGCTCTCTAGGCGGTACTATGACCGGTAACTTTAACTTAGGTGAAGATGCTGACATAGTATTTGAAGGAGCTACTGACAACGCTAATGAAACAACAATTACAGTAGCTGATCCTACCGCAGATCGAACAATTACGTTTCCTGATACAACAGGTACAGTAGTAACAACCGGAGATACTGGAACCGTCACATCAACTATGCTTGCTGACGGAACAGTTACCTCTACAGATATTGCAAATGAAACTATAGTCAATGCTGACATCAATGCGTCGGCAGCTATAGATGGTACAAAGATTAGCCCTAACTTTGGTAGTCAAAATATACAGACTACAGGTACTATCAATAACTTGACTACAACTGAATTAGCAATCTTAGATGATGCAACTGTAACCACATCAGAGCTAAACATACTAGACGGTGTAACTGCTACAACAGCAGAAATAAACATACTAGATGGTGTTACAGCTACTACAGCAGAAATCAACAAACTTGATGGAGTCACAGCAGATACAACTGAGTTAAACATACTTGATGGTGTAACTGCTTCTACTGCTGAAATAAATAAATTAGATGGTGTCACAGCTGACACTACAGAATTAAATTTGCTAGACGGTGTAACAGCATCTACAGCAGAAATTAATTTTGTTGATGGAGTAAGTAGTTCTATACAACCACAGCTAGACGGAAAGCAACCACTTGACTCTGAGCTTACAGAGCTTGGTACAATGGGTAGTGGTACTGCGAGTGCCTTAGCTGACTTAACACAAGCTGAAGTAGAAGCATTAGATGGTCTAACTGCATCTACAACTGAACTTAACCTACTAGATGGTAAGAGCATAGTTACAACGATTGGTGGTAGTGCAACTGATGTACAAATACCATCAGCTCAAGCTGTTAATGAGCGTATTGTAGAAGTCGTAACAGAGGTAGGTGGTTTCGTACCCATACCTAACGAAAACAACTTCCCAGACGCCAACCCTGACATCAATGATGGAGCTGGTACGATTGTTAGTATTAAAGCTTTGGCAGCTAACCTTACTGCTAATGGTAGTGGTGTAGCTACAATAGCAAATGGTAACGTCAGCAGCAATGCAACAATTACTATTAATGGTATGACAGCTAGCTCTACATTAAATGCTGGGCTAGGTGTATTAGTAGAAACAACATCTACATTACATACCTACGCATTTCACAGAGTTGTTGTAGACTCTACAGGTGTAAGTAATGCACAAACACTTGTTAATGACTTTAACGATAGATACCAGATCAGTGCTAGTGCACCTAGTACACATCCTGACGGTTCAGCCTTAGGAGACGGAGACCTATGGTTTGATACATCTACAAATATAATGAAGGTGTATGACTTAGGTAACACACAGTATGATGCTGTAACCTCTGTTGGAGACTTTAAATTATTAACAGTTGTACCTGACGGAGCTACATCAGGCACACCTACATTTAATGGTAGTATCGTATCATACGATTTAAGAGACGCTAGTGTAGCTGCTAACGTAACAAGCGTTGGTCAACTTATAGTTAGTCTTAATGGTGTTATACAAAAACCAAACAGTGGCTCATACAATGCAAGTAATGAAGGATTCTATCTAGAAGGAACTAACGGAATTAAATTCTGTACAGCTCCAGCAGCTGGTTCTAGTTTATTTGTAACACTAATTGGTGCAGCTACAGCGATAGGTACACCAAGTGATAACACAGTAACAGAAGCTAAATTAACATCTGATGCTGTAAGTGAAGCTAAATTAAAAGTAAGTAATAGTCCAGTAAATGGATACTTCTTACAAGCTCAGTCTGGTAACACAGGTGGCTTAACTTGGGCTGTTGTAGATTTAACAGCACTCAGTGCAGCTAACTTGACATCTGGTACTATACCTGATGCACGATTCCCTGCAACTTTACCAGCAGCTAGTGCAGCTAATTTAACAGCAATACCAGCTGCAAATATAACTGGTACACTCCCTGCTATAGATGGGTCGAATCTAACAGGTTTACAAGCTGGTGCTACTGGAGGTAACTCTGGAGCTAACGCAGTATTCTGGGAAAACCAGCAAACTGTTACACACGATTATTCAATATCTGCAAATAGAAATGCTGGATCATTTGGTCCTATTACTATTAACAGCGGAATAACAGTAACAGTACCAAGTACATCTAACTGGACAATAGTATAATGTCAATAACAATAAATGGTAATGGTACTATCACAGGAGTTTCTGTTGGTGGTTTACCAGACGGTATAGTAGATACCGATATGATAGCTGCAAATGCGGTTACACCAGCTAAATCTACGATAACAGGTGGTAAGCTGTTACAAGCTGTATCTCATACTATGAGTAGTACTTTTACAACCTCACAAACTACCCCACAAGATGTTACTGGTATGAGTAAAGCAATAACACCTACAGCAGCAAACAGTAAAATTTTAGTAATTTTTAGTATTGATCTTGATAATGAAAATGGCTCTAATGGAGATGTTTACGGAGCAGCAAAAATTTTGAGGTCAGTAGACGGTGGTTCTTATTCATCTATAAAAGGTCAAGTTAACGGTGGTAGAGATATGGGTGATGGAGCACAGTATACTCCTAATTCATTAATTATTTTAGATGAACCGTCTTATAGTCTTGGAAACGCAATAACATATAAATTACAAGCGTGGAGCCTTCATTCAAATAATACAATAAGTGTTTCTCAGTCAAATTATCCAAGAACCAGTAACATAGTTCTACAGGAGATAGGAGCATGAGTATAAAATTAAACGCACAGTCTGGAGGGTCGGTTGCACTCGACGCTCCGACTCAAACAACAAGTAGTGCAGATTTAACATTTAAGTTGCC
>VTLG01013571.1_pt1 | contig 13567 bp, 14 predicted proteins | sample 4694571 | NCBI WGS metagenome assembly VTLG01 (sample SAMN12604809, study PRJNA352737) | marine metagenome | biome: ENVO:00000447; feature: ENVO:00000209|ENVO:00000569|ENVO:01000036; material: ENVO:00002151; isolation source: viral sequences binned using virsorter ...
AAGATGTATCAGGATTAACATTTGGTACGAATGGTTTTTATTTAGATTTTGAAGATAGTGCTAATTTAGGCAACGATGCCAATGGTGGAACAGATTTAACAGAAGTTAATCTAGCCGCAACAGATCAAGCTACTGATACACCGACTAATAATTTTGCAACTATGAATATTTTAGATAATTATTATGGTGCTGGTACTTTTTCAGAAGGAAATTTAAAAATAGTAACTCTTTCATCTGATTATACTTATTACACAGGTACTATTGGATTAACTGCTGGACTTTGGTATTTTGAGGCAAAATTAACAGCAACAGCAACTGATAATCAAGTTCATGTTGGAATAGCTGGGAGAGTTACCACAAATGCTCAACATGAATTAGGTCATTACAACGATACTTATGCGTATTATTCTGCTGATGGAGATTCTAGAACTAATGATGGTGATACTTCTTATGGAACTGGTTTTGATACTGGAGATGTTCTAGGTGTATATATTGATCTTAATGCAAATAAATTATATTTCGCAAAAAATGGAACAGTTCAAAATAGTGGAACAGGAATATCTATTACTGATCCAGCTAGTGTAACTTCTGGTGCTTATTTTCCAGCAGTAGGTGACTGGGCTAATCAATCATGTACTTGGGAAGTTAATTTTGGTAATCCATCTTGGAGTTTATCTTCAGCTGTGGCTGATAAAAATGGATATGGATCGTTTGAATATAATCCAAGTTCAGGAACATTTGATAGTGCAAGTAAAGATTTCTTGGCTATCTGCACAAAAAATTTAGCAACAGATGGAGGTTAAATGGCAGTTTATACTCAAATAGATAATCCAGAATTATATTTTCAGACAAAGCTCTATACTGGACAAGCATCTTCTCAAGGCGATGGAACTACTACAGCTATTACTTTTGATGGCGATGAAGATATGGCTCCAAATTTAATCTGGATTAAAAATAGAGATGGAACTGATTGGCATGATGTTACCGATTCTGTAAGAGGAGTTGCTAAAAGTATATTTCCAAATAATGATGATGCTGAAGAAGCAGCAGCAACTTCTGTAACAGCTATTGGAAGTGATGGTTTTACTGTTGGTAGTAGCGATCAAGTTAATGATGCTTCTGATAAATATGTAGCTTGGTGTTGGAAAGAGAGTGCCGATGCTGGGTTCGATATTTTAACATTTGAAGGAAATTCAACAGATGATACTGATATATCACATAACTTATCAGCAGTTCCTCATTTTATGATTGTTCGTAATTTTGATGCGGATAAAGAATGGTGTGTATATCATCATAAAAATACTTCCGCACCAGAAACAGATCAATTAGTTTTAAATACAAATGCGGCAACTACAGATTCAGATGATAAATGGTCTGATGAAGCACCAACTTCTAGTGTTTTTACAGTTGGAGATAGTTCTCAATTAAATGCTAGTGGCAATACAAGCATTGGTTATCTATGGAGTGAAAAACAAGGTTTTAGCAAGTTTGGCTCATACACAGGAAACGGAAATGCTGATGGAACATTTGTTTACACAGGATTCCGACCAGCTATGGTCATTATAAAAGTTACAAGCACTACTTCATCATGGAGAATATATGATGCTAAAAGAGATATAGATAATCCTTGTAATACAAGATTACTACCAAATGAAGATGGTGCTGATAGTACAGAAACATTATTTGATTTATGTTCTAATGGTTTTAAATTGAGAACATCAGATAGTGCTACAAATGGAAGTGGATCAACATATATCTACATGGCTTTCGCAGAACAACCATTCGTAAATTCTAATGGAGTACCTTGCAATGCAAGATAACAAAATTAATTAAGGAGAAATATGGCATATATAGGAAAACAACCAGTAGTAGGAAACTTTCAAGTTTGTGATGCTATAACCGTAGTAAACGGGCAAGCAGCATATACTATGCAGGTATCTTCTACTAATGTGGAGCCAGAAAATGCTAATCACATGCTGGTTAGTTTAAATGGTATCTTACAAAAACCAGGTAGTTCTTTTACTATCTCAGGTAGCACAATTACCTTTGCTAGTAATCTAGCAACAGGTGATGTAATAGATTTTATAATATTATTAGGTAATGTCCTAGATATAGGTACACCAAGCGATGGAACTGTAACTAATGCTAAATTAGCATCTGCTTTACAAGTTGGAAAACAAACTATTTGGGTTCCAGCTAATGCTATGACACCAACAGCATCAAATGGTTGTGCGGCTGTAGCAACAGTAGAAACAACTTCTGGAAGACCAGATTTGTATGTTTTAGATTTTGATGATGGCTCAGATGAACATGCACAATTTACTGTAGCTTTTCCCAAATCATGGAATTTAGGAACTATTACGTTTCAAGTATTTTGGACATCAACTGCAACAGATACAGATGGTGTTTCATGGGGATTACAAGGTGTTGGAATGGCTGATAATGAAACTCAAGATGTTGCTTATGGAACAGCAGTAGTTGTTGATGATGCTTGTCAAAGTGCGGCAGAAGAATTATATGTAACTGCCGAAAGTTCTGCTGTAACTATTGCAGGAACACCAGCAGATGATGATTTAACTTATTTTAGAATCTTTAGAGATGTATCAGATGCTAATGATACTGCGGCTGAAGATGCAAGATTAATTGGAGTAAAAATATTTTATACTACCGATGCAGCAAATGATGCTTAATTATGAGAGATTTATATAATTTACATGAATTTTATAATAAAGGTAAAAATTCAAAACAATTAAATAACAGACGTAAATCTTTTGGTTACCAAGTTTTAGGATTTGGTTCTGGAGTTGCTGCAATAGCTGGAAACGATAATGGAATATTTGGTTTTGGTTATAATGGCTCAAGTAGAGTATCAATGACCAATTTAGTATCTAATGTTGGAGTGGTCGCAACTGATACAACTGGAGTTGGAACTGCTAGAGATGCTCCAGGAGCAACTCAATATGGTGAAGATAAAGGAATATTTGCTTATGGTAGAACTGCTGGTGGCCCTACTGTAACAGCAACATCTAATCTAGTTTCAAATTCTGGAGTGATCGCAAGTGATGTTACAGGAGTTGGTACGACTAGGTATGGTTTAGCGGCTTGTAGTTATGGTACTGATAAAGGTATTTTTGCTTATGGTGAAAGTGGTTCAGGCTATATTTCAACAAGCAACTTAGTATCTAATGCTGGAGTTGTAGCGGCTGATGTTTCAGGAGTTGGTGATGCTAGAGTTTTACTAGCGGCAACTGAATATGGTACTGATACTGCTATTTTTGCTTTTGGTTATGGGCCTAGCCATGAATGGGACACAAGAAGTAACTTAGTTTCAAATGTTGGAGTAATAGCGACAGATGTATCTCATTCTGGAGGAACAGGAAGACAAGCTCCAGGTGGATGTAAATATGGCGGTAATAAAGGAATCTTCGCCTATGGGTACAATGCAAGTGGTAGTATGAGTACATCACAATTAGTATCTAATGTTGGTGTTATTGGAGCAAATGTTAGTGGAGTTGGATCTGCTAGAGATGCTACAAACGCCTGTGAGTATGGTCAAGATAAAGGGATATTTGCTTATGGTGGTGGCCCTGTTAATATGTCAAATTTAGTATCAAATGTTGGAGTTGTTTCAGCGGATGTTACAGGTGTCGGAACTGCTAGACAGTACCCTGGTGCTTGTTCTTATAATTAAAAAATTATGGCACAAAAATTTAACACAGAATTTAACTACAGATACCAAGTCATAGGAAACACACCTTGGGAAAGAATTAAAACATTAAAAGGATTTCTTGAAGGTAGAATAAGAGCATTGGCACAAGAAGAATGTAGTAAATTAAAATACCAAGCACAACTTTCAAAACTAAAACATTTAAAAAATGGTGGAGAAGGTTTAGAGCATGAAATTTTAGAACTTAAAGCTGACATTATAGAAACTGAAAGCCATTTTGCAACTTTAGAAGAAGCATACGAACTTACTAGAGACGAAATTAAAATTCTAAAAAAACTATTAAAAGAACTTTATATTCTTGCAGAACCTACAAGAATTAAAGGTTATACCGATGAACAAATGTTTGAAGCTAATGCCGCAAATGAATTTACAGTTTCTATTGGTAAAGAAATTCAAGCTGAAATGATAGCAAATGGAAGACCATCACCAGCTAAAATTAGAAATGCAATGAGCAATCCTTATACTTGGAACGCATTAAAGGAAGTTGGAATGATACCTAAAGAAGCAAAAATACTTACAGGAAAAATTAATCCAACATTAAAAATAGAACTTAAAGGAGTTGATGATGAAACTGTATAAATTAGAGGCAAGTAATTACGATTCTTTTTTTGAAACATCAAAAGAAATAGGTAAACCAGATTACATCAAAGGACAACAACCTATTGAAAGAAATGTTACAATTATAGCACAAACACCAAATTGTGATGCTTTCTTATTATTATCTAATACAACTTATGATGAATTAGAACTATTAGATACTGCTCCATCAGGATTTGATTTCACTTATTGTCAAGAGTGGGGTTTAGAAGTTACTGAAGATAAAATTAATAGAGTTAAGGAACTTCATGGCAATTAAAGTAGCCAATAATAAATCCTTGTCTGCGATTACAAGTTTACCAGCAGCAATTACTAGTGGTGCTATGACTTTATTAGAAACGCAGACTGCATCAAGTAGTTCTACAATTTCTTTTACAAGTAATATTGATAGTACCTATGATGAGTATGTGTTTAAGTTTTATGACATTCATCCAGCTACCGATGTAACAAATTTTCTTTTTCAGGTTGATACAGGAACAAATACTTCCTATAACCAAACTGTAACCAATACTTTTTTTCAAGCATATCACAATGAAGATGGTAATAGCACAGGATTAGATTATTTATCAAGTCATGATGAAGCAAATACTACAAATTTTATAGATTTTTGTCATTATATAGGAAATGGAAATGATGAATGTATAGAAGGCACTTTACATTTATTTGATCCATCAAATACTACATTTGTAAAACATTTTATGTCAAGAATGAATAGTTACAATGGAAATGACTACACATCTGATTATATTAGCGCTGGTTATTTTAATACAACAACAGCTTTAACTAGAGTTCAATTTAAAATGGAATCAGGCAATATAGATGCAGGAGTTATAAAATTATATGGCATTAGTTAAATACAACAACAATAGTTTAAGTGCTATTACAGCAACTGCTGGGATGCCAGCTGGTGCTATGACTTTAATTAAAGAACAAACAGCATCTACAAGTTCTACTATTAGCTTTGTTCATGGCTCATCAGATGTAGTCTTGGATAGCACATATCCTATTTATTTATTCAAATGGATTAGCGTTCATCCATCAGCAAATGATGTAGCTTATGCTTTTAATGGTTCTATTGATGCTGGTTCTAATTACAATGTAACCAAAACAACTACTATGTTCTATGCTTACCACGAAGAAGGAGGTGGTACAGCTACATTAGCATATGGTGGAGAAGAAGATTTAGCACAATCTACTTCATTTTGTAGAGTTAATTTTAATGTAGGAAGTGATGCTGATGAAGAAGCTGGTGGAGAACTTTGGCTTTTTAATCCATCATCAACTACTTATGTTAAGCATTTTATAGCAAGAACTTGGACACAAAGACAAGATAATACTTTAGATAATTATATAGCTGGATATTTTAATAATACAAATGATATTGACGCTATACAATTTAAACCAGAAAGTGGAACATTTGATGTTGGCACATTCAAACTTTATGGAATTAAGGATAGTTAATGTCAATTGTAAAATTAAATAATAGAGGTGTAAGATCAGCTACTACTTTTGGAAGTATTACTTCATTAGGTAGTATGGTATTTATTAAAAAACTAACAGCTTCTAGTTCTGCAACTTTATCTTTTGTTGATGGAACAAGTGATGTTGTTCTTGATAATACTTACAAGGAATACTTATTTACTTTTAAAAATATGCACCCACAAACAGATGAAGTAGATTTTTTATTTCAAGGTAATGCTGCTGGAGGAAGTGGATATAATGAAACTATTACATCAACTCAATTTAACGCATATCATGCAGAAAGTGGTAGCGAAGCTGGAGTAGGTTATCAAGCAACTAGAGATCAAGCTCAAGGAACATCTTTTCAAATGCTTACAAATAAAGTTGGTAATGGTAATGATGAACATACATCAGGCTATTTACATTTATATAATCCATCATCAACTACTTTTATAAAACATTTTACAGCTCGTCTTGTTGATTCTCACTATCAAGATTATGTTAGTGATAATTACACAGCAGGATATTTTAACACAACTTCAGCAATAGATGAAATACAGTTTAAATTTAGTTCAGGCAACATAGATGCTGGAGATATTTGTTTATACGGAATTAACTAAGGAGAAAACATGGCAAGACATCATTTAATCAATGGAATAAAAGTAGCCTTTACAGCTGAAGAAGAAACAGCATGGGATAATGCTGAGACAGCTTGGAGTAATGGTGCTTTATCAAGAGCACAAACTAATCTTAGATCTAGAAGAAATAGTTTATTAGCTGAAACAGATTATTATGCTTTATCAGATGTAACTATGTCTGATGATATGAAAACATACAGACAGAATCTAAGAGATTTACCTAGTGGTAAAGATACATTGGATAAAGTAAATAATGCTACATGGCCAACTAAACCTTAATGGCCCGTGTTAATTTTAAGAACTTTACACCTAGAGATAAACCCAGAAAAAGACCAAGACGACATAAAAAGAATTTAAATAAATCAGAAAAAAGAATGAGAAAACGAAAATATAGAGGACAAGGAAGATAATTATGGCAAAAACACCAGATACAGTCGCATTACAGAAAGGTGCTGTAACATATACTCAACCAGAACAAACCAATACTAAAAAAGCGGTTGACTTAATGTCGACTTTATTGTCGACTCCAACAGCTCCTACAGGTACAACTATTACACCTCAAGTACAGCAAATAGCTAGTACTGAATTAATGGGTACTTCAGGACTTACAGGTGCATTAGCGGCAGCGGCACCTACAACTCCTACAACACCTACAGCTACAGCTGCAACAGCACCCACATCAACAGCAGGGGCATTACCTACTGCACAAACAGGTGCACAAATGACAGCGGCTCAAGTTGGTAGTGCAATACCTACAGCTACAGCACAGACAGGTACTTTAACACAACCAATGACAGCACAAACAGGTGCTATTGTTTCTGATGCTACAGTTAAAGGACAATTAGAAGGATTACAACAAGAAGTATCTACAGCACTAGCACAAGGTACTGCTATGCCAGTATGGGCTAGAGGAGCAGCTGAAGCAACTAGAGCAGCTATGCAAGAAAGAGGTATGGGTGCTAGTTCAATGATGGCTGAAGCATTATCTGAAGGTATAATGAAATCTGCAATACCTATTGCTCAAGCAGATGCTGAAAGTTATAAGCAGATGATATTCCAGAATTTAAATAATAGACAACAAGCTGCTGTAACAAATGCCAATAGTTATTTACAAATGGATATGGCCAACTTGTCTAATAAACAACAAACATCATTAGCTAATCTTACAACTAGACAGGCATTCTTATTATCTGATCAGGCAGCTTCAAATGCTGCAGCACAATTTAATGCTACTAGTACTAATGAAGTAAATAAATTTTATGATAATTTAATTGGGCAAATGAATCAGCAGAATGCAACTAGAGTTGATGCTATGAAACAATTTGCAAATACAGAATCAAATAAAATTTCAGCAATAAATGCACAGAATCAAGTTGCAGTAGATAAAGCTAATACAGATAGAACTGCAGCTATTAATCAATTTAATGCAACACTAGATAATGAAAGACAAAAGTTTAATTCAGATAACCAAAGAACTATAGATCAATCAAATGTTACTTGGAGAAGAGCAATTAATACTGCTAATACTACAGCAGTAAATGCAACTAACCAATTAAATGCACAGAATTTATTAGAGTTATCTAACTATGCATTATCTAATCTATGGCAACAATGGAGAGATGAAGCATCATGGGTTAATAGTGCTTCTGAGACTGCAGCTAATAGAGCACATAATGCAGCTTTAGCAGCTTTAGAAAGAACAACAGAATTAGATGTTAAGAATGAAGATCAAAAAACAAAAATGTATGAAATGCTAGGAAGATTTGGAATAGCATTAATTAATCCATAAGGAGGATAAATGGGATTTTGGAGTGGAGTAAGTGATTTTATAGGTGGTTTTGATGGTGTTAGAACTGTAGCAAAAGCAGTAGGTACTGTATTTGGTGGTGCTTCAGGACAACCTGGTCAAGGACCAGTACCATCATTAGTAGGACAAAAACCTAATTTGAATTTTGGTGCTACAAGAATGGGTTTAATGACGGGTGCAAATAAACCTGGATATGCAGGAAATTTAATATTAGATAGACCAACAGGTAAGGCTGGAAATGAATGGATAGCTTTACAACGAAATTATTTAGCTTATTTAAATATGTCTGAAGCATTTGAAGAACCAGGTAAAGTAAGAAGAGCAATTAAACTAACGGTATAATATGAAAGGACTAGATAATTTAATTCAAGAAGTAAAACTAGGAGATACTGGATATACAGAATCTCAATATAATGCATTTGATGCACCAGTACCAGGAGAATCCCTAACAAATACTCCAGGTAATTCAGCATGGGAACATCCTCCAACTTATGCTAAACCAGAAGATGCTATTGAATTTATTAATGATAGAATGTTAGATGAGACAGCTGGTAAACGTGCATTAATGTTAATGAGTATTGGTATACCAATAGAAGCTTTAGTAAAAATAATTACATTCTCTGGATTTCTTGAAGGTAAATGGACAGTTGATACTGCTAAAATATTAGAACCATTGGTTGCTATGTTACTTGCAAAGATGGCAAAAGATGCACAAATAGATAATATTAGAATTGGTATAGGAGATCCTAAAGATTCTGAATTTATGGAAGATGCAACATTACAAGAAATGGCAATGAAACAAGATGAAATGGGTATCCAAGAACCAATGCCTGAAATACCAGCACAGGAAGGTTTAATGGCAAGACCAGATATAGGAGTATAACATGGGAATATTAAGTGATTTTTTAACAGGACCTGTAGCTGATGTTGGCTATGGTGCTATGGCTGAATCATATGAAAGAGCAAATAAAAAAGCAGATGATCAAGCAGTATTATTTAGAGGTTTAGGTCAAGATTTAAGAGCAGAAAGAATGACTAATGAAAAATTATTAAACGAAAAGTTAAGTAATTTTAAATCTAGTGAATTAGATTTTTTAAGTAATGCAGGTAATTATAATACAGATTGGGCAAAATTACCAGAAGATCAATTAAAATTAATTTTTGCACCAATGTCAGAATATCTTAAGGGTGATACATTTGTTGGTAAGCCAGAAGATATACAAAAAAAAGTTACTCAAGCATTAATACAGAGTGGTGGTATTAAAACAGGCGATCCTTATACATCAGTTGAAGAATTTACAAATCAAACTAAAGCATCAATTTCAAAACCTTTAGAATTATATTCAGGACTTGCGTGGAATACTTGGGAAAATCAAGTAGGTAATTTAGCATATAAAACTCCTGAATATAATTTAGATGCAGTATCTACTAAAGGACTTAGAGTAACTGCAATGAACTTTAAACAATTTTATCCACAAATAGCTGGACTTGATAATCCTGCAGTAACTGCAGCAAGATTATCTATATTATCTCAGAATGCCAGAAATGATGCTACAGTTGATGGGGTATTTGATTCATGGAAATTTGCAGAATTAAAAATGGAAAGATTTAATGCAATAAAAGATGAACTAGATATGATGGGTGCAGCAAGATTATTTGGTTTAGATGAAAATCAATTTTTAAAATTAGTAGAATCTGGATCTCCTTCTTTAGCTGTATTAACAAGTACAGCAACAGCTTTAGCAACAATGGACCCATCAAGTCCTGAATATCAACAAAAATTAATGGAAAATAAAAATGCAATAGCATCTCATGTACAGTTTTTATCAGATATGAGTGAAGGAATGGTTAAAAAATATCTTGATAAAGATTCTGCATTAACTACTGAATCTACAAAAATTGCAATGACAGTAATTCAAGGTAACTTTAGAAAAGATGCATTCAAAATTAATAAAGCACATAGAAATGTACTAAGTAATCCTAATTCAGTAATAGGAATATCATTAAAAGAAAATGCTGCTGCTATGAAGATACCTGGAAATGAAGGAAGAAATGCAGAACAATTTACATTTGTATCAGTACCACAAGGTTTAGATGCAGAAGGTAATGCTTTACCTATGAAATGGGTAGTAGTATCAAATACTGGTGTTACATTTGAATTACCTAATATAGGATCAATAGCAGGTGCAACTAGAAATAAATATATAAGTACTGAAGGTAGTATTCCTTCAGATGGAATTAACTATCAAGGAATACAATTATTTCAAAAAACAGTTTCTCAAGAATATGGACAATCAGGTACATCAACTATTGATAATTTTAATGCACCAAGTGCAGAACTTAAAGCACAAGCTATTGCAGCTATTAAACTTGCAATGGAAGGTCATCTTAAATTAAATTTTGTAAGAAATGATGGGTCTGGTAATTTTATTCAGGATTCAGGCTATGTTCAACAATTAGAAGAAGCAGGAATATTTGGTAAGAATACACGTACAGGTGAAAATATAAAATACTTTGGTCAGTAATAAATGACAACAACTACATTTAATACTAAAGAAGATTACGAAAATCTTAACAACCAACTTAAGTTCATGTTTGATCATGGACTTGATAAGGTAGATAATGCCTATGATCACTTAGGTGGTTTTACTGCAGAGAATGTATTTAAGTTTGATTTAGAAAATGATAATCCATTTGAGTTAGATTCTGAATATAGCACTAGAACACGTGGTGGTAAAGGTGAAGAATTTGGTAACGCAGTTAAGTATGGTTTTCATGGAAGTGTTCAAAGTGTATACGAGTTAATGGCTAGTGTACCTGGTGGTTGGGATAGATTTAGAGATTGGATGGTTGAGAAAGTTGGTATGGAACCTAATCCAGATAACTATGCAGATCATCTTAGAGATTATTTTCAATCTCTTGCTAAGAAACATGATCCAGAAACTTTAGGACTAGATACACCACAAGGTTATCAAGCTAAAGTTGTAGCAGGAATTGCAGCATTACCCTTAACAGTAGCACAGTTTTATCCAGCAGTTCGTGGGATAAAAGCTTTAAGTACATTTGGTAAAGTAGGTGCTGGTTTAGCTAAAAGAAGTTTACCTGCAGGTATAGCAGCAACTGAATTCCTAAGAGAATGGGATGATGCTAATATGTATGAACTTGGTAAAGCTACTGCATATGGCTATGGTTTAGGTAAAGTAATTCAAATAGCTAATGGTATGCAAGTATTACCTAGAATGGCTATGTTAGGTGCAACAGGATTTTTAACTACAGGATGGAAGGCACCATTAGAAGATAGATTAGCTGCAGCTACTGTATTTGGATTAGCTGGTGCATTAGCACCTTGGGCAGAAGGTAAATCTATGACTCGTATGAGTGCAGATGCTCAATTACGATACAAGCAATTAACAGGGAGAATACCTGGTAGAGAAGCATTACTAAAAAAAGCTGATTTAGCAAAAGCTAATTTAAATAAAGCAGAAGCAATGCTAAGTGAACATAGTAAATGGCAAACAAGATTTGATGAAATAAAAAAAGCAGACGCAGATGGTAGAAAATTTAAACCTTTAACTCGTGAAGAAAAAGCTAAACAAATTAAAGATCCTAATGAAGTAGATAGACTTAGACGAGAAGTATTAAACTCACAAGAATTTTTATTAGCACACTATAAAGCTTTATACACTACTCAACAATATTCACCAGCAATTTTAGGAGCAGATTTAAGAAGTCCTAGAGAAATAAAATATGAATTAATTAATCCTGATGGTACTGCTAAATACAGAGATATGAGTTCAGGTTATGTAGATAAAGCTGCTGTATTTTTAAAACCAGGAAAATTTATTGGTAAAGATTATCCTTTATTTAAATGGGCTAATGATATTACAACAAGATATATTAAAAAAGCTGAATTAGATGCTAATAGATTATTATATGATAATCAATTAGTCCCTAAAGAACATGGTAAATTACTAAGAAGACGAAAAGAAGGTGAACCATTTGAAGATTATATAGCTAGAAATGAAAGTGCATTAGATGCATTAGGTGCAACTATTACAGCAAGAAGAGCATTTATTACTCAAAAAAGTTATGGTGCTGCATTAACTAGATATGAAATTTTAATGAATAAAGAACCTGCAAAGGCTAAACAAATTGCAGATACATTTATTAATGTTGAAGCTAATAAAATGGCTGAAGCTAGAGCAAATGGAGAAAAATTAAATACACAAAATGTAGATGGTACTTTTAAATATAAAGTTACAGATGCTGAACTTGCTACAAAATATAAATTAAATTCTGAACAAATAAGAATTTTTAAAGAAATAACTAATGCATTAGAATCAGTAATAGATTTCTATAATAAACAAGTATTTAAATTTAAAGGTGTAAATAAAGAATTGAAATCTGTACCTAAATTACCAAATTATTTTCCACATATATTTCCAAATAAATTTAATACATGGATATTAAGAAGAACACCAGATAAAGAAGGTAAGCATGAAGTTGTAGCAAACATAGGAACTAATAGTAGATGGGATGGTTTATCTTTAGAAAGAAGACTTAAAAATCATCCAGAGTTTGGTGAAAAAAATTATATATATAATACTGTTACTAAAAGAAGATACCCATATGGTAATGCAGATGAAGCAGCTATATATGATTTATTAAGACAATTTGATCGTACAGGTAGAGAAAAAGAATTATCCATACTACAAAATGAATTAGCAAAAGTAAGAGGTCCTAAGTTTAGAATTAAAAGAGGTGATACTTGGAAAGTAGGTTTTAAAGGTAGTGAACTTTATATGAAAGGTAGACCTTTAACTAAAAAAATGGCACCTAATCTTGCACAGGCTAATGACTTTGCTGATGTAATTAAAAGTTACGTTCAAGGAGTTACTAGTATGGGTCACAAGATGCAGGCAGAAGCAATAATTAGAGATGTTCTTGATAATGCTCCAGCAATGGATATAGCTAATTCTAAACAAATTAAATCTATAAGTATGCTTTATCCTAATACTACTAAAGCTGTAAAAACTTGGGTAGATAATGCAATGGGTAGAGCACAACCTAAAGATGTATTTAAAATTGTAGATAATATTGGTTCTAGATGGATTGGTGAATCTGGTTTATCAGATCTTTTAGGTGCAGCAAACCAAGTAACTTTGTCATGGAAGTTATTATTTGGTAATATGAGATTTATTGGTGCACAAGCAATTCAACCTTATCATATGATATTTCCAAAATTAGTTGAATTAAAATATCAAGGTATGGATGGTGGTTCTATTGCTATGGCTCAAATTAAATCATTAAGAGATTTATTTTTTCCAGATGCAGAAG
>VTLG01003039.1_pt1 | contig 13566 bp, 26 predicted proteins | sample 4694571 | NCBI WGS metagenome assembly VTLG01 (sample SAMN12604809, study PRJNA352737) | marine metagenome | biome: ENVO:00000447; feature: ENVO:00000209|ENVO:00000569|ENVO:01000036; material: ENVO:00002151; isolation source: viral sequences binned using virsorter ...
TGGGTCAATTATTTTCGCCATCATTAAACCTCATAAGACCTATTTAGCTACCCATTCGCTTCTTTAAGCTACTGGACTATGGTTCGGCTACCTTACGTTCTAATGCTATCTGTTGGTCACGCATCTTTAACCACTTTTCAGTTGCCCCTGGAAAACTCCCAGTTGCAGGTTCAAGACTACAGCGAACCGCAGAGATAATTCTTTTAGCCTTACACTCACAGTGAGGACAATCTATTGTGTATGTTTCACGTGAAACCAACTTCTCAGAAACATGGTTATTTTCGCACTTAAATTCAAAAATAACTCTAAGACCACTCAAGTTTGCTACCCTCGTTTTCCCTATTATGCTCCGTTGTTGCTTCTAAATTCAACAACAGCGCAATAATTTTTAATTTTCCTTTAGTTATATATAAATCTTCCATGTTTTTTACATTTTCTACTGATTCTTTAATTTTTGCTTCAGCTGTACATTCTTTAATTAAATATTTCCAACCTTCAGTACTAAACATTTCTGCATAAGCCGCATCTCTAGCTGTGTCATATTTTTTTTGCTCTTCGGTAGAGTCTAATATAATACTGTTAAACATTAGTTAGGAAGGTTCTCCGTAGGCTGTTGTTTTGCTCGGTTAGTATCTGCCTGATCTGCCCTAATAGCAGCGTCTAGGTTAAGTTTTCTTTCCTGAAGTAACTTATCCGTTACCTTCATTCTGCGCTCAAACTCCTTATCATCAGCGTCACCCGCCTTTAGGTTTTTGGTTGCAGCGTTAATTTGGTCAATCTCAAGCTCAACAGGAATCGCTTTAGTCTCCTGAGTAATCTTCTCAGCCCTTGCCTGTGATTCCATAGCCTGTCCATTAAGCGCATTAGTCTGAGAGGCTTGAAACTGTAGCCTAGCCTGTAGTTCGGCTTGTTGGGCTTCCTGTGCCTGTGGGTTAGGCTGACTTGCTTGAGCAATAATCTGTTGTAGTTGCTCACGGTTAGATATGTTCATATTGTCGATAATGGACTGTATCAATACCGGATATAACGGAGAGTCAGAACCCATAGTCTGTAGTAGTTGTACTAACTGCGTAACTTCGTATTCCCTAGCGATAATGCCTAGTGAAGAGGTGACTTCAAACTCATAATCACTTACCGGATAAGTTTCAGCTTCAAACTGCATATACCGATAAGCAATCTTTTTAATGAACGGAATCAAAAATGATTCTTGGAAGTTAATCAATGTGCGTTTATGACGCTTGATTATAGCCCCTAGAGACATTGAGATACCCGCAGCAGTCGCTTCTCCATTGATAGAACCTGGAATCCCTGCTGAATCTATCGCCCCTGTAGCGGTCTGTACCATCTTCTGAAGGGCATCTGCTTGAGCAAAAGTAATCTGCCCTACCTGCCCAAAATTAAAGGGCTGTAGCACTTCTCTAGGATCACCATTAGTCAGTAATACTTTCCCCGGTCTAATCTCATTATTAGAACCTCTAGGTAATCGGGTAGCATCCATAGCCATCATGGGGTGAACAGTCAATGCCAAGGCATCTATTCTGGCTCTAAGCTCCGCATCAAGGGCTTTTTGAGAGTTATAACCCTTTTCACAGATACCCCGACCAAAGAAACGGCCTGGAACTATATCCCAAGGGAAGGCTACAACAGGACGGTCATTCATCATAAAAGCATTTCGTTCAGCTTTGAGTAGTATTCCACCGTTAGCCACGACTACAATGGCTTCAATGTAGTGTCCATCATCCTCATCCGCTTCAAAATCTTCTTCTTTTTCCATTAAGAACTTAGGAATAAGCCCGTAATACTTGGTCAATCTGATTTTTTCGTCAGGCTGGTCAGTCAATTCAGGGTCAGCATTGAGGTCATTATCGTAGTAATCAAAGCGTAAATCCGCTTCTCGGTAGACTCCTGACTCCTGTAGCTGTTCTACTTGATGATAAGGGACAAATTCGTCTATAGCCACGCCAATAGCGTCTTCTACAGAGGTAGCCACAGGGTCAATAAGGAAGTTTCTAGGTTGTACAGGGCGTAGTTTACACACTGTCCTATCCACAATGTTGACACCAACCGCTTGCATTTGCCCTTCCATGATAGGCTGAGTCGCAGGACGCATTTCTTTTTCTTCTTCAATGACGATTTCAGCAATACCCGTACCATAAATCGCACTGTTTAAAAGACATTCAGCTACCGACTTTCTAACCTTAGTCTTCTTAAAGTCTTTATGTAGTTGATTTCTAAGGAAAATTACATCTTGAGGTTGTTCATCACGCATATCGTCACGAATATCAAAGAATGTTCCACGACCAAAAGTGGCTTCTTCAATCTCAGCGACAGCCGATTCAACCGCTTGTTGTAGGGCAGGGGAGATAATTTTGGAGCGTTCTGAGTTTCGGGTTTTATCTTCTTCGGAAAAGTGACCACGCCAAAGACGATTGTACTCATCAAACTTTTCTTCATAGTTATTAGTGAAATGGTCACGCCAGTGATTACATTTCTCCATAACCCACGATTCTACAGTCTGTTCGCTGGAATATTCTTCTTTATCTAGCATATTAATACCCTGCCACAGTATCAAATACTTCAAAGTTATCGACTTCAAAGGCGTAAGAATACGCTACATTTGCTAATTGGTCTATGTAAGCGAGACTATCCACCATATCATCATGGGTTAATACGTCAGGAAACTGGAAGAGTTCATCCATAAACTGATAGTTCCATTCGCCCTTATTTAAGGTAATCAGGCCATTCTCAAACCTGCCCTGCAAAGCCCACATAATACGGTCTGTCTTTTTCTTATTCCCGTGGGTTAGTTCTTCTACCCTGAAAAAACGGCTGTATTTAGCCATCAAGTCAGATAATGGGGACATAACCGCCTGTCTAGCAATACCCTTCTCAATACCCACAGATACGGGCCTGTATTTATGCACCGCATCAAATATCTTTACTGCCGTTCTATCTAGTGTCCAGCGACCACAGATTATATCGGCTACCCACCAGCCATCAGGATTAACCTTAACTACCGAAATAGCCGTATTATCCAGGTTCTTAGTCTTAGACTTCTTCCCTTCGATCTCAAAACCCGCCAAGTCCACCGCGATATAGTAATCCCCTTCAGGTTCGCGTTCATCAAAGGACACCCAATCTTCCTTAAACATCTCAGAACCACGAGCTTCAAAGGAGGCCATGAACTCCTGACGGAACGCATAAGAGGACATGGAGCGTTTAGCCCTGTCTATCTCTTCAGCATTAAGTAAGTTATTGTCGTAACTGGTGAAATGCCAAGACTTAAAATCAGGGTCATCCCCTATCTCGGCATCCCTGTACAGGTCATAGAAGTGATTACGGCCCATAGGCGTACCAATAAACAGCGCAGGAGAACCAAAGTCAGCCAAAGCAGGTCGTAATATCAGTTCCCACACATCAGGCTTCATATCGGCATACTCATCCATAACCAAGTAGGCAAGGCTTACACCCCGCATAGTCTCTGGCCTGTCAGCACCTTTCAGGGAAATAATGACATCATTAAGCAAAGTAATCTGCATATTGTTGACATGGGAATGTTTAATAACATCCTTACCCAGATCGAGCAGGAGATTCCACATAATATCCCTAGCCTGACCCTGAGTGGGGGCTACATAGAAGACATGGCCTTTTTCAGCCTGTAATCCGTTGACTAGGAGCAGATAGGCCGCAAGCCTTGATTTGCCTGTCCTTCTACCCGCAGCCACCACTTTAAAACGAGTTTCATCATTCCAGACTTCCTGCTGCCAATCCAGTAGATTAATGTCTAAATTCATTTCTTAATGTCGTAAGTGTGTTTGGTTTTGATAATCTTAACCGATTTCTTTTTGGCAACCGCTTTACCACTATCCACATAGCGTTTTATGGCCTGTTCGAGTTTTTCTCTATCTTGAGGGGGTTTTTCAGGCAATCGTTTACCTTTTTTTAGACTTTTTAGACTTCTTTTTCTTTTTCGGCCTACCACGCTTACTGCCGTATGATCCTGTTCCGTACATATTTACCCCCAATAAGTTCTGGCTTTTTCTTTAGCCGTTTTGGATAACGCCCCGTAATGAAAGAGCTTCACGCTAGACTTAGTGTGTTTAGCCCCCGAATGCAGTTCCCCATTAGGCATCTTGTGTGTTCCTGCCGTATGAATAGTCCCATCCTTCTTGTAATGTTTAACGCCCTTCATTATTTAACCTTTATTCTGTTGAAAAAAAAGGATTTTCATTATCAGTAATACCTAAATCTGTTTTTAAATCTTCTAGTTTTTTACGAAATTCTTTTCCATAAGGTAAATTTTTATGCCATTTCCACATAGTTGGAAGGTTTGATTTTTTATTCCCCGAAATATAGCCGCCAATCATTTGATCTAAACGACTTCTTCTTACAAAATCTGGAAAAGACCGTTTTTCGTTATAGCCTCCTTCTTTTTCTGATTTCTTTGCCATAGCATAAGCGTCTTCCAACCATTTTCGAGGCTCTTCCTCTCTCATAGCAGTTCTGTACAAATCTTGATACCTAGCAGGGTCAATGTATTTTAATAAATGCAACGCTTCGCCAAATTGCAATTCCCGCACATAATCTTTGCCAGCACGACGATCTTTTTCAAATTTGTCATAGTTAATAAGAGTTCGTGGTAGTTTAGTAGGTGAATCATCAAATATCTGCGTTTCGGCCCATATTCTATCTCTTGCATCATCAGGTAACGATCTAAAAAATTCCCGCGATTCTTCAGGCGTTGTTTTAGATTGTTGTATCGCAAAAGCCATTGCTTTTTGCAAATCAACCATTAGGGTAATCCCCTGTTCTAATCATGTCAGCCACCTCAACAGCCCTTTGACCCACCTGCGTAGCCCATAAACTGTCCAAGAACTCATCCGCACTTTCATCAAAGTTCCCATTTCCAAGATGACCCAAGGCCAGTTTAAACTTCATTAGACGGGGAAGACCGAGATTAAAACACAGGTTACATAAGGCATCTTGGCGTACAGGGTCTAAATTCTTATAGAAATCAAAGGCTTCCGATAGTTCATCCTGAACCCTGACCACATCATTGCGTAACATATGATAGGCTTCATCCTGGGATATGCCCATACCACCTTCATCAATGTTCCTGCCAATACCAATATGCAGGACACCACCAGTATCCCGATACGCATGGGATTTAAAACCTTCGTGTTTAATCAGTAGGTCTAATAGCCGTTGGCTCATCTAATACCTCGCCTTCTATCACCTTTTCAGTTTTAATATCGTTAATACCCGAAACATTAATTTGTATCTGTGGCCTTTCACCACCCTTATTCTTGTCATAATGACTTAACGGAGCCATCCTATCCATAATTAATTTCCAGGCTGCCGCTTGATTCTTGTGTTCAGGATCAGAAGCCGCATCAACAATCGAATCTATCACCCCTTCAATACGATTAGCCGACAATAAACGCTCTTCCAATTTCTTAATGGCAGTACGCATTCCTGTAGGACGCCCTGAGACCTTCTTAGACTCCTCCTTCCATTGTTCCCTAGTCATCAGTCTATTCGGTTTTTTAGGACGCCCACGGGGTCTCTTAGGGCCTTCTACTACTGTTTCCATCACTGTGTCCATTACTTCATTGACCTGTTTCATACCAGATATTCTTACAAAAAATACCTAAAACCACAATATGCTGTTTTTAAAGGGCTTCACAACCTTTCCAAAATCTACTTTTGCAAGATTGGGGGGCTACTATAATAATAACAGCACAGCGTCACCCCCTCCCCCCTAAATAATTTAAGCCCCCTAGAAATAGAACGAACGCTCGATAGATTGAGCCTTTGAATATAGTTATCAGATATTAGAATACTGTAAGGATTATCAGTACTGGATAAAAGATCAGGGAAATTAAACTTGAAGTATGAATGTGGATATGCCTGCCACAATAGACAACTAAGAATTGTTTAGACTCTCTCAATTGGTTCTAACCTTTATAAGTTAATTGATACATCTATACAGAAGTAATTAAAGAATAGGTTCTTTTGGCCGTTAATATAATTGAATGTAATTGAATATAATTGAATACTGTATAAAAGAACAGTAGACAATAATATCAATATCCTTATAATAGGTTTCATCTTTACTTAAACAGGAAAACATTATGAAAGATTATTCCAAACACGGCTTAACAGAAATAATGATGCATCTTTTAACGACCGATGTAACAGAAGAAGAGATTTTTCGGTCTCTAATTGCTAATTACAAAAAAAGAGACAATAAGACCGCTTTCAAAAAACTGTCTGCTTTTATGAATAAGTATGATGTCACCTGTTGTTTAGGTATTGATGATATGGAATTGCTCCGAGATGGGCAGTATTACGAAGGTAATGATTGGTATACATCATTGCAGGATAAATATGAAAGAGCGAGATTCGGTTAAATTCCACAATAACCAATTACTTAAACAGGAGAAACCTAATGTATTACATTTCAAACATAAGCAACAATTTACAACTCTCCGCGATGAAGAAGCGGCTGAGAGACTTTCGCGGTATTGAAGGGCAAAAATACCACGTTAGAACCACTGCAGAAGTAGGTTCGCTCGGTATGGTACCGGTTTACGAATACACGGGCGGTCGCTTAGTTAAGACTAACGCCTCATCCGTTTTCAACGTCTTTAACTGGTAACACTTTGGTAGAAAATAACCATTTATTAAACGAGGATTTAATTATGTTTAACAAAGTAAGATTTTCAAAAGATACGTCCATCCAAAAAGCTGGCATGTCCTATTATCACGCAACATTACCAGATTGTTTTGTTACTGCAGCTTTAATTGTAGATAGTGACAAATTAAACAAAATGACAGTTTCAGAAATTAGTCAAATGTTCCCATATTCTGAATCAGCCAAAATGAAATATCTTGAAATCTCCGCAAATTTTGAAACATGGGAAGATGCGTTTAATGCTGATTTTCAAGCGAAAAGATCAAATCAAGTTAATATCATTTAAACCTAAAATCACATATTTACCAATCAAGGCGCGTTAAGCGCCTTTTTGGGTAGGACAAACAGCAAACCATTTACTTAATCAAGAGGATTTACAATGCCACAACATAAAGATTTAGAATCAACCAATACCGCTAAAATATGCGATCAATTCAAGATCAATGATAAAGAATCTGTATTTATAGCAGCGTATTTTAATGCGATCTCATTTACTGAAGATTTCGAGTCAAAAGCCGCTGAGAAAGGGGTTAATTTCGATCTCGAAACAAACGGTATCAATGGGTTTTTAGATGATGATTTTATTAGAGAGTCCATTATTGATTGCCTAGCCTTCTATAGTCGCGTTCGCGTTTATTTACCTAGTGAAATGATAGGTGATTATCATCCGATTGAATGCGCTGCACATGATTTTTGGTATACCCGAAATGGTCACGGTTCATTCGCTGTTTACTATGGTGATTGGCAATCCAAAAAGTTTACTACGATAGCAGAATCTTTTGGTGAATCATTCCCTGTTTACGAATACATTTTCCCTAGTGAAACCGAATAAAGGAAAAAAATCATGTCACAATTTGAAGAGTACAATTATGTAATACCTAGTCACTTTGTATGTGCTATTGAGTACGGAGATGATTACCTAGATAAAGATGACGCGGAAGCCCTTGAAGCCTTCTTGAATGAACTACCTGAAGGAAATCGAGTATTTGATTACGGTGTCGATACGCACTTTAGAAGTTATAACGATATTTTAGGCTCTATAGGAGCCGATTGCGTTGACGCTACCCTAACAGTATTTACTGAATAACCGATAACCTGGAATCCCTGTAAGCTCGCTATAGGCGGGCTTGTGGTGGTAGTACAGATTAATAAATTCAGATTGATAAATTTACTTACTAGAGGAATGAAACAATGAGAAAAATAGAACAACAAATGGTAAACGCTGTTAATAATCGTGATACATGGAAAGGCGGTAATACTGAGGTGTCGTGGAACGTAAACGACTCTGAAGGTCAATTAGTCGGTCAAGTACACTTACATGGCCATTTAATCGCTTGGCTAGAACAACATGAAGATGAAATTGTTGTTATACCTGAAAAAAAGACCTTTAGAGACTGGCCTACAGCTACAACTAGAAGCCGATTAGTTGCATTAGGTATTGATGCTTGCATACGCAATTTTGAAGCGTGCATTGATGGCGTACCAGTTTAATTACTTAAAAAGGATAATTTCAAAATGTTAAATAACTTAAAACAAAAACAACAAAAATCTCAGCAATTAACTGAGCAACTAGAAAGGTCTATAGCGATTAGGGATTTAATCGGATTAAGTCATACAAGCATGGAAGTTTTAAGGTCTCAAATTATTAAACCTTCTGGAGTATCAGAATATAACAATCCTAAAAAAGAAGGTTTTATATTCAGGATCATTCGAGAAAATGGCAGTTATACAGATAGACCGCTTAAAGATGTTCCCAGAATGTTCTGGCCTCACGATATGAGATGGCATCACGAACAAGTAGAGCGAGAGTCTATTAGACGCAAAAAGGGGTGAACTATGAAGATTAGAATTACTTTCGATTTAAGCGAAGATGCAAGGGTTGGTATTGCTAATTATTATAACTGCGATGCCGAAGTCAATAATCCCCCTGCTGATTATGAGACTTGTAAGGATTGGATCAAAAATACTATACACGGAGAAACGGAAAACTTGCATTGGTATGAAACGACAGAGGGGAAAGTATAGCCCGAATTGTTAAAGAACATAGCGCCTCATTTGGGGCGCTTTAGGGGTAAAATACGCCCTAAATAACTGAATTTATTATATAACTTTAGGAGTTTATTAGCTATGCACGATTTCAAAAACCTTAATCAACACGATCCACACAACAAACTGAGGTGGTCTGATGAACCAAAGTTACCCCGGTGGGTGCTAGGTTTGAAAATAGCGGGATTTGTAGCAGGCAGCATAGGCTCAACATTATGCTTTTATTATTTAACTGTAATTCTTTTCTTGATGGGGTGAACTATGACAATCGAAGAAGCAAAAAAAATAACAGGAAATCAACCAGTTTGGGCTTTAAAAAATATGATTAAGTCACTTTCAATGATGTCAGTCCTTAACACGGACGAAGAAAACAGGCGTTTACAAGCCGCTAAAATCGTTCTTAAACACAGCAAGGGGTGATATATGAGCAAAATTAAAATTACGTTCACTGAGCAACAGGCATTCTCCTTAATAATGGCTGCTAGTCAAACTATGGATCACGATGACACGATAGAAAACAGCTTTCCAGATCGCGGTAATAGGAGAGCTGCTCACAACGCTTACAATAAACTGCAAGATGAATACTATAAACAAAGAAAAGCCCCCGATTAAGGGGGCTGTTCGAGAGTGGAAACCCTATTGAACCACGGGTGAGAATATGGTTATATAGGCTTATCGGGCAGTTTACCAAGCTGCGAAGACCGATATTGAAATTAGAGGAACGATATCAGTCAACCGACTGCGCCAATTTTCCCCTTATCTTTCATGTCGTGTCAAGTAACTTGCTGCCCGATTGCGTAACTTGCGCTATGGGTGTTTGTAAAGTCTTAACCGATAGCGTCAATAGTTTGACTCAAAGGCTCATGTCTACAGGGACTTAAAACCTGGAACTTGTATTATCATCCGCCTTGAGGGGAGCGTTTACTACTAGCCAGATTTAGTCAGTAAAGCAAAGCAATTAGCGGACACATTAGAGGGGGCTTATGGTTGAGCCATTCAGGGATTGATAAATCGACTTTGCCAATAGGTGATAATGCAAACAAGGCTAATATTTAAGACGAGGTGTCCCTAACCCTCTAATGATATTCTATGGATTTAATATTATTTAATACGATCTAAACATTAAATATTAAAGGTATTACAAATTAGCCGATAAAATAGTTGATTTAATGATAAATATACATTAAGTTCAATTTTAATTTACTTAGTAAGGAGAATGATATGTCAGATAATGACTTTCCAGAAGCACCAAAACTACCAATATTGACCCTTGTGGACATAATCAGGAAATACCCGAGAGAGCTATGGGTAGCAGAACCTAACGATGAAGGTTATGTAAAACAAGCCCCTGATTGGATTCTCACTGAAGCCGTTGAAGCCCTATCTCACATTGATTCTACTGAAGACAGGAACGAGTTCGTCTACGAGTCGCTAGGAATATCAGGCGATTGGGGAGATTTTGCTAGTTTATTGCTGCGGCATTGTAAAGAAAACCCAGAAAGTGAATTGGCTCAATTCTGGGATAAGTGGTCAAAGCATAGGGTACAAGCCCTTATTGAACTATCTGAGGAAGAATGGACAGTTAGTCAGGCGTACAAAGAATGTCAGGAAGATTGGCAAGCGAACGAATTTGAAATCATTGAAATTAAAAATTACTTAAACAGGAAAGGTGAATAACATGGCAAAACAAGACAGCACACTAACTTTTAACAATTACAGCACAGAGACTGACGAAAGCCAAATGGTAATCGATCTATTGTTAAATCCACAGGTTGCTCAGGAACCCGAATACGCTACCCTTTTGGAGCTTATCAGAAAGCGCACAGAGGGCGTTGAGGTGTTTGCAATAACAATACTAATGCGAGATCAGATAACCATAAACAAGCCGTTAGAAAGCCGTGAGGAGCTTCTAGGGGGTGAAGAATGAATAAGACCATCGAAATAGATACAAGCGAAGAAAGGGCTAGTTACATTATTAAATGGCTAAAGGATGAAATAGAAAAAGACAAAAGGCTTGCTAGTAATACCCTATATCCATCTCAAAGAATGTTTTATGACTCTGCAGATGGTTACTTATCTATAGAATGGAGTCTATTAGAAGCATGGTTTTGTAAGGCTTTTAATGCTTACGAATACTGGGAGAAAAAATTATGAGTGAAGCAAAAGAAATTTGGGAAAAACTCTCAAGCCTTGATTGCAACGAACACAAAAAGCAAAAGGGAAAGTTTGATTATCTCCCTTGGAATTTTGCGTGGGCTACTTTGATGGAGCATTACCCAGAAGCCGAGTTCAAGCAATTACCGGACGTTGTGCATACCGATCAATCGGTTACTGTAAATACTGAAATCACCATAGGCAATATTACTCGGCCTATGTGGTTGGCTGTGACTGATTTCAAAAACAATGGTGTTCAAAGCCCTAGTTGTGACGAAATCAGTGATGCCCGTATGCGCTGTTTTACGAAGAATATGGCTATGTTTGGATTGGGTTACTACATTTACCAGGGTGAAGGATTACCCAAAGAAAAGCCCGAATACATATCTCCCGGCCAGTTGAAAGAGCTTACTGAGTTAATGATTGAGACAAAATCAAACAAAGTGAAGTTTTGTGAGCTTTTCAAGGTGGAAGATACTGCTCAATTATTAACCAAAGACTTTGATAAGGCTGTGCAGATGCTTAATGCGAAGAAGGAGCGCGACCAATGAGCATATACAAAGAAATGTTTAACGGCTCCGATTATGTGCCTGAGAGAGATGATGTACGTTTAGGGCCGCAATTAGAACGTGTTTACAGCGTAATGAAGGACGGCTTACCTAGAACCCTCAGACAGATAGCTAACGCTACAGGCGACCCAGAAGCGTCTATAAGCGCCCAATTAAGGCATTTAAAGAAGGAAAGGTTTGGGTCATATAGGGTTGAGAAGGATCATAAGGGCAAGGGCTTGTATGAGTACAAATTGCTACCGCCTGAAAAGAAGGGTCAGGGGGTGCTGTTATGACTTACCCTTTTAGAGTTGTTGATTGTGGTGGTCAGGGGACTCAGGAATGGATTGAAGCTAGGCTAGGCATACCCAGTGCTAGTAACTATTCAAAGCTGATTACCACCAAAGGCAAGCGCAGTACATCATTTGACGGCTATTGTATGGGTTTGGCTGCCGAAGTGCTTACAGGCAAGCCGTATTCATGGCATAAGTCAGAACTGACTATCACCAGTGCGTCACCCCATAGCCCTGATACAGCTATCGACCCCAACGAATTAGATGCTTTGGATTGGGGAACTTATCACGAACCCGAAGCTAGGGCTTATTACAGCCTTCTGACGGACACAGACGTTGTACAGGTGGATTTCTGCAAACATCCTAATCTTGAAGCAGGGTGCAGCCCTGACGGCCTTATAGACGTTAATCAGGACGGGATGTTGGGGGGCTTAGAAATTAAGTGTCCCAAGAACCCACAAATCCACATGGAATACTATAAATCTGGGGAGATACCCACAAAGTACATTCAGCAGGTGCAGGGGTGTATGTGGATAACTGGCCGGGGATTTTGGGACTTTATGTCCTATCACCCCAAGCTGAAGCCCTTTATATGCAGGGTGTACAGGAATGACGATCTAATTACGGCTATGACTGAGGAAGTCACCGAAGCGGTGCAGTTAATAGAACAATATGTGCGTGAATTTAAATTTGAAGGAGTAACCTAATGCAAGGTGTAAATAACGCTATGATTATCGGGAATTGTGTAAACGACCCTGAAATCAAGCAAATACAGAAGAAAGACGGGAGTTCCCTATCGGTTGCTAACTTTTCAGTGGCTACCAATAAGGAATATAAAGGTAAGAAAACAACCACTTATCACCAGTGCGTCATGTTTGGCAGCGTAGTGGATAACTTTATTGCTGACTATGTAAGCAAAGGCTCATTGTTGTATTGCGAAGGTGAAATACAGACTAGCGAGTATGAGAAGGAGTTTGATTGCGGTCAGAAGCATAAGGTAAAGGCTACGCAGATCAAGGTAAACAACCTTCAAAAGCTAGACGATAAGATTGTGGAAAAACAAGCCAAGCCTGAACAAAGCCCGATAATTGACAACTTTGATGACGATATACCCTTTTAATTTATATAAACCAGGAGAAAGATGTGAGTGAAGAGATAAAACATAAACCAACATCTTTGTATAGAGCTTATGCAGAGGGCGGAGAACTACTTTATGTAGGAATTTCTTTGAGTGTAATGGCTAGATTGAGCAGTCATTCTTCTAGTTCTGAGTGGTTCAAACACGCAGCATTTGTTGATGTTGCTCGTTTTCCAAGCAGACAAGAAGCAATAGACGCAGAGACTAAAGCTATTAAGGAGGAGTATCCCTTTTATAATAAGCAGGGAGCAGTTAAGCGGCCTATGGTTTATAGCAAAAGACCTCGGTTGCCAGCAACATCACTGACCAACTTGCTAGATATGCATCAGTTATTTTGGGATTGGTTAGACCCATTAGAACGAGAGATAGAGGGCTATAAGCAAAGAATAAGACAGGCCGAGATTCGCAAGGGAAGAATGTACAAAACCATAAATAAGGCAGCAAAAAGTAGAGGGCTTGGCGAGGTATACCCAGAAGGCGTTGATAGTATCTTATGGGCCGCTTGCGAACCTCAAGACAGTAACCACACACAAAAATTACTTAACTAAAGGAGAATGATATGAACACAAGAGATATAGAAAATACGCACAAACTTTTGATTGAAAGCACTGTGCAGCGTCAACGCCCAGAAATGATATTGCGGCAGGTCAATATGCTCAATGATTACCTTAGTGATATTGGACAAGAAAT
>VTLG01017001.1_pt1 | contig 13566 bp, 21 predicted proteins | sample 4694571 | NCBI WGS metagenome assembly VTLG01 (sample SAMN12604809, study PRJNA352737) | marine metagenome | biome: ENVO:00000447; feature: ENVO:00000209|ENVO:00000569|ENVO:01000036; material: ENVO:00002151; isolation source: viral sequences binned using virsorter ...
AGATCTTAAGGGTGAAAGTGAAGAGTTTAAAATTAAAGGAAGACATGTAAGAGTCTGGTGTATTCCTGCTTATCAACAACAAGACTCGGAATTTGATGTAAAGGAGATTGACAGTGCACCATTCTAAAGTAAATGAAAGACTAAATCCTAATACAGGAGAACGTTTTAAAATTGGGGATAGTAGAGAAGATGGATTTAAATTTGATGGATATATACATAGTGTAGTTAGAAAAAATGGATATTTTAAAGAAATGTGGAGAAGTCCAGAAGCTTTTGACAGAAGACAAGTAAAGCGAAAGGAAAGTAAGAAAGAAAGATATGATTTTAATACTAAATATATGAATGATGAAAAAGTAAAACGTGGATGTAATCATTGTGGGGAACATTTTTATAATGATCCAGAGTGCCTTGATTTTCATCACATTGATCCAAAAACTAAAGATGTAAGTGTCGCTAGAATTTGGAGAACAAGTTTAAAGCAGCTTGATAAAATGATAGAAGAGATAAAAAAATGTATAGTATTATGCTCCAATTGTCATCGTAAAGAAACAAAAAGAATTAGAAATGAAAACTAAAAAACATGCATTTAGCTTAATGAGTAAAAATAAACTTCTTAAAATGGAATATATAAGAACTCCTAAAGAAATATGGGAGATATTATCACGGGAATTTAATTTTACTGTTGATGCTTGTGCTTCTGACAAAAATCATTTACTGCCTAGATACTGGACAACAGAAACTGATGCTCTAAAACAAGATTGGGATAATGAAATTATTTATTGTCATCCTATGTATGATAGCAAAATACCTAAATTTATAAAGAAAGCTTGTGAATCAAAATGTTTGACGGTTTTTTTATTACCTGCGTCCACTAATTCAGTTTATTTTCATACTTATTTATGGGACAACAAAAAACATCAACCAAAAGAAAATGTACAAATTAGATTCTGGGAAAAAGCTAAAGGATTATATGGTACAAAGTTTTTCAGTGAAGATAATAAAGAACCAAAAACAGGATATTTACGACCACTTATGATTGTTATTATAGATAGATGTGATTTTCATGGCAAAAACTAAAATCATACTCGGTCCTCCTGGCACAGGAAAAACGCACAACCTGTTGAATCTGGTTGAAGCGGAGCTGGCAAAGGGAACACCACCTGATCGCATTGCCTTTGTGGCATTCACCAAGAAGGCGGCGACCGAGGCACGTGACCGGGCAATGAAGAAGTTCAATCTTGAAGAGCAACATCTTCCTTACTTTAGGACATTACATTCTTTTGCGTTTCATCAACTAGGAATGACAAAATCAGAAGTTATGTCGAGAGATAATTACAAAGAGTTTTCTGATTCTTTTGGAATGGATTTAGGTTTCGTGGCTGATGGAATTGATTCTGGTGGAGTTATGACAACTGATAATATTTTAATTAATCATGTTAATTTAGCGCGTATGCGTTGTATGAATCTGGAAGAGTATTATAATTTTTATAATCTTGATGTTTCTTGGCATGCATTACTTAGGGCCCAAAGATCTTTAGAAGAATTTAAAAAGAAACGAGAAGTCCTTGATTTCACCGATATGATTCATATGTTTATTGAATCTGGTATGGTTCCAAAATTAGATGTCTTATTTGTTGATGAAGCTCAAGACTTATGTAAATTGCAATGGCGTATGATACATAAGATCTGTCAAGATCCAGTGAGAAATATGTATATAAGTGGTGATGATGATCAAGCAATATACAGATGGGCAGGAGCGGATGTTGAACACTTTATAGAATTGGGGGGAGGAGTTGAATCATTAACACAATCCTACAGATGCCCTACACTTGTTCAGCAACTATCACAACAAATTATTGGAAGAGTAAGAAACAGAAGACCAAAGAGTTGGAAAGGGACAAATAAAAAAGGATTACTACAATATCATTCCTATCCTGAGAGTGTTAACTATAATGAGCATGAAGGTAGTTGGCTATTGTTAGGTAGAACTAATTATTTACTGGATGAAATAGAAAGAGATCTAAGAATGCAGGGGTTAATTTATAAAAGAAATAATAGACTTCCAATATCAAAGAAATTATTAAATGCTGTTGATGCTTGGAGAAGACTGAGTGTAGGTGAAAAAATAGAATTACCAGCTGTTAAGGATATGTATGCATATATGTCAACAGACATAGGAGTGGAAAGAGGACACAAAGGATTGAAAACAGCAGAGCAAAAGACATATGAACTTGAGGATTTAGTATTAAGACATGGGCTGTTGGTATCAGGACGTCCTTGGGATGTTGCTTTTGATAAAGTTGGAAATAAAGATAAGGAATTTTTAAGAGCTATAGAATTAAGAAACGAATCATTGACAGTTGAGCCCACTATTAATTTAAGCACCATACATGGCGCTAAAGGTGGGGAGGCTGATAATGTGATGATGCTAACGGATCTATCAAGAAAATCGCAAGAAGCGATGGAGAAAGATTCAGATGATGAGTGCCGTGTTTTTTATGTGGCTGCAACACGTGTACGAAATAGTTTACACATAGTGCAACCACAAAGAGATGGGGGATTTATAATATGAAAGCTAAAGACAAACAAATTGGGGGGGATCATTATAAGAAAATGGCTATTCAACCTAGTGATTATATCGTCAAGAATAAGCTTGGTTGGTATGAAGGAAACATTGTGAAGTATATCACTCGGCACAGTGTTAAAGGAGGAAAACAGGACGTAGAGAAAGTCATTCACTACGCGCAACTATTAATAGATGAGGAATATTCATGATGAAAGATATGTTTAAGGAAATAAATTCGGAGTGGGTTGCTCCCAATACATTTCCTGATTTAAGCACACATAATAAAGTTTCAATTGATTTGGAAACGTGTGACCCAGAGTTAATTAAAGAAGGTCCAGGTTGGCCTAGAAAAAGGGGAAAGGTCATTGGTATTGCTGTTTCTTCCAATGGTTTTACTGGTTATTATCCTATTGATCACGAAGGTGGTGGTAATATGGACAGAAAAGCCGTCCTTAAATATGTGAAGTCTTTATGTGAAGACGAAAAAATAGATAAAGTATTTCACAATGCGCAGTATGACATTGGTTGGCTTTCGACATTAGGAATAGATGTTAAAGGAAACATTCACGACACAATGGTTGCAATGGCACTTATTGATGAGAATCGTTTTTCTTATACCCTAAATAGTATAGCAGGAGAATACCTAGGGGAGAGAAAAAACGAAGTAAAATTAAGGGAAGCCGCAGATGCGTTTGGAGTAGACCCGAAGAATGAAATGTACAAATTGCCGGCACAATTTGTAGGAGAATATGCTGAAAAAGATGCAAGGCTAACATTAAAACTTCATGAAAAATTGTCATGGGAAATCACCAAGGATAATTTACAGACAGTATATGATATAGAGTGCCGTTTAATCAACGTGATTTTTAATATGACCAAACGAGGAGTGAGAATCGATTCTGTGCGCGCTGAGCAACTTGCAGAACGTTTTAAGAACAAAGAGAAGAAGTTAATTAAGAGAATTAAGGATCTAACTGGTCTTAATATTGAAATATGGGCTGCGGCTTCTATTGCAAAAGCGTTTGACGCATTGAACTTACCATATGAAAGAACAGACAAGACTAGTGCTCCTTCATTTACAAAGATGTTCCTCACGGATCATCCGCACGAATTGCCACGTTTAATCATGCAGGCGAGGGAATTAAACAAACTAAGAGGAACATTTCTGCATGGACTCTTAAAACATAATGAGGAGGGAAGAATACATGCTCACATCAATCAAATACGCTCTGACAGTGGAGGTACTGTCACTGGTAGGTTTAGTTATAATCATCCTAATTTACAGCAAATTCCAAGCAGGGGTCAATTCGCGCAAGACATTAGGAAAATTTTTATCCCGGAGATGGGTGATTACTGGCTCAAAGCGGACTACTCACAACAAGAACCAAGGCTCTTGACGCATTTCGCGAGGCTCGTGGACCAACCGGGTGCTAAAGAAGTGCAAGAAGCTTATCAACAAAAAGACTTGGATTTCCATCAACAAACAGCTGATATGGCTGGTGTCGAGAGAAAATTAGCCAAAACCATAGGATTAGGGGTTATGTATGGTATGGGCTATAATAAATTAGCTAAGGAATTGGATATGGAGCCTCAAGACGCTAAGAAAATGTTGCAGGATTTCCATGGAAAAGTGCCATTTATGAAAGGAATGTTGGAAGCAGTGATGAATCGTGCTAATAGTAAGGGTGTAATTAGAACACTACTTGGTAGAAAGTGTCGATTTGATTTATGGGAACCTACATCTTGGGGTGTACATAAGGCATTACCACTAAATCAAGCACAGACTGAGTATGGAATGGCAATTAAAAGAGCTCATACATATAAGGCTTTGAATAGATTAATTCAAGGCTCGGCGGCAGACCAGACAAAGAAAGCTATGGTCGATGTTTATGAGCAATTAAATATAACACCATTAATTCAAGTTCATGATGAATTGGATTGTTCTGTTAAGAGTGAAAAACAAGCTAAAGAGGTAAAAGAAGTTATGGAAAATTGTGTTAAATTAGAAGTCCCATCCAAAGTTGATATAGACTTTGGGGAAAGTTGGGGTAAATAATGAATTGGATATGTGCAACTGTGGTATTCTGTATTTCGTTTACTCCATTAAAAATGGAGTATTCCAATAAAGAGGAATTTATACAACAGGCTAGAGCGTGTGTAATATGGTATAATAATCAATGGGAACCCTCAATGAGAGTTCCTTGGAAATTAGCTGTAGCACAATCTATACAAGAATCTGATTATGGGACCTCTTACTTTGCGGAAGAAGCTAATAACTTAATGGGTATTAAGGAATTTGATGAGTCAGAACAACATATAAAACCACGAAACAATCCTGATGCTGATTGGGGAGTTAAAGTATTTAATAATAAATGTGAATCTATGATGTTCTACATAGATTTATTAAATGATAACCACCATTACGAAGAATTTAGGGGTGAAAGATTGAAACAATATATTGGGGATGAAGCAAATCTTGATAAATTGGCTAAAACACTTGCAATTTATGCAGAAGACGTGTATTATCCGTCCAAGATTATTAAAATAATGAAAGAGTTAGAAAGTTATGAGTAAAAAACCAGGATATAGAGATCAAGGTAAAAAACGAGCTGATGGAGTTAAACATGGATTTGCAATCAATCCGGAACAAATGGAATTTGAGAGGCGAAAGCTTCTACAAGAAATGTCAACAAAAATTGACAAGAAAAAACTTAATAATATGGCGGCAGTGGCTGCTACAAAAGAGCCGGAATATTTTGATGAAGAAGGAAACAAAAGAGAGCCAACCCTCCGCATACTTTCACTCGGGGCAGGGGTTCAGTCATCCTGTCTGGCACTCATGGCGCAAGAAGGATTAACCAAACATAAACCAGATTATATGATTTTTGCTGATACAGGATGGGAACCCTCATTCGTGTATGAGCACGTGGAATACCTCAAAAAAGCAATAACAATTTGTCCTATTATTACGGTTGAACGAAGCAACATTCGTGAAGATCTCATTCGTGCTGCTAATCCTATTAAAGGATCAAATGAGGAACATAAGTCTTTTGCTGGACGTGTACCAAATCCTCCATTGTTCGCTGCTCGTCCAAATGGGGGGAGAGTTGGGATGTTATATCGCCAATGCACGCACGACTACAAGGTTATTCCTATCCAAAAAAAGATGAGAGAAATTCTTGGTATTAAACCAAAACACCGTGTTAAAAAAGGAATGATAGTAGAACAGTGGATTGGGATATCTACTGATGAAGCAATGCGTATGAAAAAAGCACGTATGTATTGGTTGGAATCACGTTGGCCTTTGATAGAAATGAAAATGTCACGTGCTGACTGTTTACAGTGGTATCGTGATATTAACAAACACCCAATGCCAGGTAAATCATCCTGCATAGGATGTCCATACCATCATAATGATCAGTGGAAAAACATGCAAAAGAACTATCCAGCAGATTTTGAAGATGCATGTGAAGTTGATGATAAAATTAGACATGGATTAAAGAACACAGAAGCTGAATTGTTTTTACATAAATCAGCTAAACCACTTAGAAGCATAGATTTTCAAGAAAAACCAAAACAGGCAAGTTTGTTTGGAGAAACGTTCGATGAGGAATTCGCGGATGAGTGTGAGGGTCTTTGTGGCGTCTAAAAATGATTTTAATCCAAAAAGCGTGCGACCAGGACCAGAATTTAAATGTTTTCAATGTGGAGACTGGTTTGATGGAAACACTTGGCGTTATACTTTTGCAAAACATTGGTATCCGTTCTTGAAATATCCTATTAATTTTTTATGTAGTCCTGGATGTTCATTAAAAGCAAGTGAAGAGCATAAAGATAAATATGTGGGGCCATAATGGCTAAGGTGGGCTTAGCTAAACACAGAGGCCGTCGAAAGTTGGGTAGTAAAAAAAGAAAATTAAGATCAGCTAGATGGCGCAAACGTAAAACAGGAAGAAAAGGATGAATAAGGAAGATATTGAAAAAAGAAAAAACGAACTTCAGAAGCAGCACGACGATCTTTTGGCAAAAGTTAATGAAGGGAAGCAGGCAGTGGCAAATATGGAAGTCTCTATAATTGGTATTAAAGGTGCAATACAGCAGTGTGATTGGACCTTAAATGTGTTAAAGAAAGAAAAGGACAAATAATGGAGGTTTGGGACCCAAAGGATAAACCGACGGTTTTAAGCCAAATAAAAACCTTCATAAACGCTCATATAAGAGGTTTTTTGGTCTCCCGGTACCTTTACTACCCGGGTAAATGGCTATATGAATGGTTCTTAAGGGTATGTGAGACCTACGGCAGTTCAATCAGTTGTTGGGCCTGGCATAAACGTTGGGGCAAGAGAAACAGATACAAATGGAAGGATGATTAATGGAACAAGAGTACGTCGCGCAATGGTACTGGTGTAAGGACTGGAAGAACGAGTGGCAGAAAGCGTTTTACGTCGGACCGAAGGAGGACTGGATGATTCCTATGAATGGAAACCGTATAAATACTAAACTTCAGACTTATGTTGATTCATTGAATGAAATTCCAGAGATGCAGGATCGCTATCTTTGGCTGATGGAGTTAGGAAAGAGATCTTCTATTATGCCGGAGAGGTTCAAGTTGAAAGAGTTCGAGGTCCCAGGCTGTCAATCACAGACATGGCTTGTTCCTCATTTTAGTGATGATAGAATCTACTTTACAGCTGATTCAGCCGCATTGATTTCAAAAGGAATGGTGTGTTTATTAGCTGATGTATTTAGCGGATCTACAAAAAAAGAGATCGCAGCTTTCGACGAAGATGATTTAAAAGATTTGAAGCTCGATACCCTTTTGACTCCTGGACGTCGGAACGGCGTTTATTCGATGTTGAAAGTAATTCAGAAATACGGAAGTAAATAATTCCAAGCATTATTCTTCTATAATCCTGATGATGTGCTTCTTGCCATCTTCTTCCCATATTTCTGTCTCCGCTTTCACTGGTAAGCAAGCCAGTCTTGGGCCATCCACGCCCATTGAACGTTCTGCTTTTCTTTTATATGCTAGGCATTCACCCAATGATTCAAATGGAACGTGTTCTTGAACCGTAACACCCATATACATTAAAAGCGCTATGACTGATTCAATCATAATTTATGCCATTATTTTCACGGACTTTATCTTTGAGCTTTTCTACATCATCCTGCAATTTTGCGACTTGCTCCTTCAAAAATTCAATGTTGACTTTATTATGCATTCCAGACTCAAGTTGCTCTTTCATCTTGGTTATTTCCCCATCCATATATTCAATTAACATGAATTGTTCACTATCCGCGGGCAGGGCACCTAATTCACCTCTGGGCCATTTCACGGAAAATTCAACCGCCTTCTCCAGATCAGATTCTATCAGCTGTCTAGATGTCTCCAACCGGTTGAGGCGCTCCTGGATGCCAAAAAATGCCCAGACGCCGACCGAAACGGCGGCGACGATCGAGATTAAGTTCCTCGCAGGCATGCTGATGCTGGTCGAATCCGATAATTTCATTAATTAGCTAAGGGATTATTTCCCTTTTCTTTTATTTCTTCAATTAAAATGTCCTGCAGTTGATTTTCTTTCTTCACAATTGCCACTTCTTGTTTGAGTTCCGCAATAGCATTTTCTAGTTCTTTAATTGCATCATTCAATGGTTTCAGATTAACAGACCTTCCTTTTAATTCAGTGATATCTTCCTTGATTCCAGATAGGTCCACAACAACAATCTTGTCATCAACTTTCTTGATTCTATCAATGAGCTGCACTTCCAAGACTGAAATCTTTTCTTGCAATGGCTCAAGATCTACAGTCTGATTAATAACCGCTTCTCTTTCATCCAGCTCTTCTATCTTGGCTGTAAGCTTTCCGTATTGCACGAATCCTGCACCAATTGCTCCAATGACGCCGATTAAAGCCGCCACAGAGCTTAATTTAGTAATCATATTATTCATTAGTTGCCTCTTAATTGTTCTAGTTCTATCATAATTGCACGTTTTTTCATAGAAATTTCTTCCAGCTTCTTACGATGCACCTCAACCGCGTCATTTTGCGTATAATTAGCCAATGTCACGTCGCCATATATCTGTTTATTATACATATCCAGGCTCATTTGCTCAAAAAATGCGTCATTTACCTCGTAGTTGAGCTCCGTAGGGGCATAAAAAGTCACATTGGAATACTCGTTCAGGTTAGGTTGATCTGAAAACAAGGTGGGTTTTACTTCCGCCACCTTGATTTCATTAATTTTGATTGATTCTATTTTCGCCTTAATTTTGGCTTTGACTGTTTCCATTTTCTCTTTCTTAACAGCGACAGTCTCTTCTTCTGTTTCTATTGACTCATCAGATGCAATGCTTTCTTCTCCGTCTGCTTCGCCTTCATCTGCAACAACCTCTTGTGGGCTTTCTTCAGACTCCGGCTCTTCTTCCACTGCTTCTGCAGTCTCTTCAGTAGGTTCCGAATCATTCTCAGCTACCTCCATTTCTTCAGGCTCCTCCTCTTCGATCATCTCTTCAGGAGGCTCCGTTGTTTCCTCCTCATTAAACACCATTTCTTCTTCCATTTCAACTGTTTCTTCCATCATTTCTTCAGCCATTTCTGTTGGTGGTTCAGTCATTTCTTCCTGGATTTCCGCGAATTCTTCAGGAAATTCCTCTTCCAAGAATTCTTCAAATTCCTCATCTGACATGGTTTCTATATCTTCCCACTCGTCTTCACTCATTTCAGTGAAAAATGTATCCATCTCCGTCATCTCATAATCTTCCGGCATTTCCCATACTTCTTCCGGCATTTCCATATCTACAAACTCAAAGAATTCCTCTTCCGGCATTTCCATATCAAAAAATTCATCTTCCATGGTTATTGCGGTGTCAAATTCTTCTAATTCCATTTCTTCTTCAAAATATATCTCATCATTGAATTCCATTTCATAGTCATCCCATGCAGTGTCAAATTCTTCCCATACCGTGGTGAAGTCTTCTTCAAAGTAAAAATCCTCTTCCCATACATAGTATTCTTCTTCGAATGTAAATTCTTCTTCAAATGTAAAATCTTCTTCTATGGTTTCAAAATCAGGGATATCTTCTGCTATATCCTCTGTTATATCTTCTAATTCTTCTTGTGTGCTATCATCAATGGGTGGAACATCCGTATAAGTCACCTTTAATTCTATATCATCAATGTCAGGACCATAGTGACTGCTTCCTCTGTTGTTCGTATTTGAAACATTGACCTTGATGCTGAAATCATCTTTTGTATTGGTTCCTTGAACATATGTATCTGTATAATTCGTGTAGGATCCACAATTGATGCTGCCACAACCAGTATCTGCGATGACACGTTGCTGTATGGTTACATTTCCTTCATTATCTGTGATTGTCTGTTTGAGAGTTGTTGTGTTGTTGTATTGATTCCAATACCATATGTCTGCCGATAGTTCAGATGAGAACCCACGACGAATCTCATTAACCGTCATTTCTGCAGCTGTGGATAAAGAGTTTATGGTTTGTTCTATATTTGTTGCATTATCCGCAGCAACGGCACCACCAGGATCATTTCCCCCACCTAATGAAGTATAATTATGATAATCTTCATTTGTAATGGTCCAACTATCATTGGAATAGGTTGTCCCTGTTCCGAATGTTGAGTTATTTAATAGATTGTCTGTTGTGACTTCAACACTATTCGCGGTCGATGTCAGCGTAGTTATCAACAGGAGGAGTAATATCTTCCACAATGATTTCATCTTCTTCCTCCTTTAGTGCTTCAAGTTCTTTCAGTCTAGCTTCTTCCGCCAGTCTTTCTTCCTCTTCCTTGAGCTGTTGCGCTAATATTTCTGCGTCAATTTTCTCTATGATTTCTGTTCTCGCTAAATGTTGTTCATAGTCTGGTCGCAGCTCAGGATACTTTTCCCACATCGCTTGCGCTTCTTTTCCAATTTTACCATCGAACGGACAAGGTGTGCCTGCAGATTGCATTGCCATATGTACACGTGCATCTTGACAAAGCACCGCGACACTTGCAACTTTCATTCCAAAATCTTGTAATACTTTAGCGAGTTTAATACGCTCACAATTTTCATCGACGATATGTTTGCCACCTGAAATACCCACGAGGCCAGTTGAAACAGATCCACTCACACCCATTGAACACACGTCTTGCGACATGCTTGAGTATGATGGAGAGTTTGCGCTAGGAGGTGGGACCGTTGAATTGTTATTGGTTGTACTATTCGTGTCGTTGTTGGTTGTTGTTGTGTTACTTGATCCAGAATTATAATTGGTTGTCGATTCACTATCATATCCACCCGTAATATTGGTGTTGGATCCAGATGTGTTGGTTTGTGTGTTGGTGTCGTCGGCTCGTGCGACCGGGCTATAAAGTAAAATCGTTAATAAAATCAATAAGTAACGCATGTTTCTCCAGTGTGTTGATTATGTGCTAGTTATGTGCCAAAACCTAACTTTCTGTTCTTTAATTTTTCAAATTCTTCCATTTGTCCAGGAAAAACATACATCTCTAAGCAGTAAGTGTCAACGTAAAAGACCCCACCCCTCTCTGTTTCTACATCTACTATAGAATTTTCAACAATTATTTTGTTCTTCTCGCACGCTTCAAGAGTGCCATAGGCAAAAAAGCCTTTATACATTATTGTTGGAGCTGTTGGGTAAGCCATTAGGGCTATTAGAAACCAAAGTTTAATCATGTGTTTTTCTCATATAAGATTTTTCCGGATAGTAGTTTAACCATTTTTTAAATTTATACCAGAAAATTCTTACCTTCCTTGCCACATTAGTTCCTATTTTACATAGGACCCCCTAAGCTAGAATAAGCTCACGGAGGTCCACTGAGATGAAATGAAGTTGAGAATTATTCTTTAACATTAGTGTTGCAAAAATACAACAAAAAAATATTTTTTGCTTGACACACTGTTTTTGGCGGATTTCTGCCATAATATTTTACTTGATTTATCCCATAATTTCCTGTATAATCTGGGCTAACAAAGAAAGAATAATATTTGCAAATATTATTTCCTTCTGGCTGAACAACAATCACAAAGTTGTAAGGCACATTTTTAGATGAGTATGTCCAAATGGATGAGGGGTCTAAGAGTGGTACTGAAGTACCGTTATCATTTAACAGATGATTTGTCGGGAAAAGGTTGGGGGTGCGTTCATCCAAGACCCTCGAAGGCTTTGTTTAGAACTGGAGATAAAAAAATGAGTGTAAGAGCATATATAGAAGTAAAAAAATATAAAGGATCAAGTATTGGTTTGGCGTGCGTAAGTTATGCTTCTTTAGCAGGCGCACAGGCAGCGACTATTAAGGGAATGAAAGATTCTTTACGGTATGGTGATGCTGAATTTGCATTAAAACTTGCAACTAACATGAATGGAGAAAGAGAGAAAGCAGATGAAACGATCAAAAGGTATAATAGACGATTTGGTATTAAGTATTAGAAAATTTGAAGACTGGTTAAAAAAGTCAAAGAAGGGCACGACGCTTGTGTATTACCGTGGGTTTTTATATGACCCTTGGCAGCAAAAGCTATCCCCAACTATGTCTGTAACCAATATTAATAAATTAAGGGATCACGTGTATAATGCATACACAAATGGATTGGTTACCCTAGTTCAAAAAAGACACGATAATTTTGATTATGATTACATAGCGGTGAGAACATAATGTTTTGGAATCTTTTAATGTTTTTTCTTATACCCTTGAAATTTGTTCTAGCCATTTGGATTGCGTGGATGATTTATCAATGGGTATTTGGATTATGAGTTTATACGGTAGATTAAAAAAAGAAAAAGATCGTCTTGGGAAGATCGTGCTTCGTTCACCCAAGACGAAACAAGAGTTGCTCGATCGTGGACGATGGGAGAGAGTCACCAAGATTCTCACCCGTCGCTATGAATACGGAATAGATACTTTTCTAGATGATCTGCGTAGGGAAGATCACCTGGATGAGATCCGTGATATTGAAAGAATGAGGACGTAGATGGACCCAGCTACAATTGCAATGGCATGTTTTATAACCCTTTGGATTATGGGAGCAATGAGTTAAAAAATAATGACAAAAATAGAATTTATTTTAAATACTAATATTCAAAAACCTAATATACAATTTGGCTTAGATAGCAAACCTCAGCCAGCTAAAAATTTTATTCCTGAAGAATTTAAACGTTTACCGAGTTATTTGAACAATGATTTACGGCTAAATACAGTTAAAAAATGCGTACCATTTTTAGACGCCTTGACGAGTGGATATATTATTCCGTTTTACCAGGAAAATATTTTAACGATTACAAAAAGAAAAGATGGTGATGAAGATTTACATATAACAGCCACTAATTCCATTGGACAACAAGCCGGTCATCATATCAATCAATTACCAAAAAATTATCAAGATAGTAAAAGACCTGCCTTGAAGTTTGATAATAAATGGTATGTTAAAACACCGATTGGATATAGTTGTTTATTTATTCACCCTATGAATCAACCAAAAAAAGACTACGAATTAGCATCAGGGGTTGTTGATACAGATACGTATGATAAAATAATTCAGTTTCCATATTTTATTAGAAAACGCTTTACAGAACAACAGGCGCAAATATACATAGAAAAAGATACTCCAATGGTACAAGTGATTCCTTTTAAGCGAGAAAGTTGGACTAGTTGGGTGGGAAAAGATAATAAGTTTGGAAAGTCAGATGCTGGATTTGGTTTGGTGATTGATATGTATAAAAAGATTTTTTGGAAAAAGAAGAAATATGAATGAGCAAAAAGAAAAACACATACAGAAGCAGCGCGACAAGATTCGGCAAAAGGAATATGATCGGGCTCTCAAGGGTAATAAAACCTTCAAGCAAGATCCTGTCAAGTTCGAGCGGCCGCAGGAAGGCAAGATTGACAAGCGCATTGGTGGAATGGATACGTTCCATGTGGAGAAGGGTGAAGAGAAGAATACTTACCGCATCACGACCAAGCGTGAGTATACGT